>Ga0224723_1000155_pt1 | contig 46159 bp, 42 predicted proteins | sample Balambano_FR2_Me_FD_161647 | JGI IMG/M metagenome (GOLD analysis project Ga0224723, IMG submission 161647) | Freshwater sediment microbial communities from Lake Towuti, South Sulawesi, Indonesia - Balambano_FR2_MetaG | ecosystem: Environmental > Aquatic > Freshwater > Lake > Sediment | place... | reverse complement strand
ATATAAGGGTGGGTTTTGTGCGGATCTTTGGTATAACCCGAAGTCTCAATACAAACCCACCCCACCAGTCGAAATATAAGGGTGGGTTTTGTGCGGATCTTTGGTATAACCCAAAGTCTCAATACAAACCCACCCCACCAGTCGAAATATAAGGGTGGGTTTTGCGCGGATCTTTGGTACAACCCAAAGTCTCAATACAAACCCACCCCACCAGTCGAAATATAAGGGTTGGTTTTGTGCGGAGCTTTGGTACAACCAGAAATATCAATACAAACCCACCCCCACTAACCACCACTAACTCTACGATTCATAGGGCACTTAGAATAGATTAATTAAATACAACTAGAAGCTTATCTGATTTTTCTCTCCCCTCTCCCTTCTCAACTACCTTCGCAAAAACCCAAAAAGTCCATTATCAGGGTTCTGACGAGTACGACGTGTAACTTTTCTCATTTTTCGTCTACCTACTATATTGGTAGGTAATTCAACTTCAGCATCTTCAGAATCCTCTGTAACTTGAGGTGGCTGTAACTGAGTTCTAGTATCTTCCTTACTTCCCCACCAAGCAATAATCCAACCTCCAGCAAAACCGGCTAATCCGCTCAGTAAAATATTCTTAGGTGGCTCATACCCTAAAGTCGAAAAGCCAAACAGGAAAAATAACCAGTATTTTAACCCTGCATCAATACCATCAGAAGAATCTACATTGGAAGGTTGAGTACTATTTCTGCTTGTGGATGATATCAAAGCAACAAATAAACCACCTAAAAGACCTAAGAAAATGCTCCAACCTAAATTGATACCACTAGTACTGAAAATGATAGTTAAAATGAGAGCGAATAATAGTTGGGTAAGGAAATTTTGAGAGATATTTCCTGAATCTTTCTTTGCCATAAGATAAACGCTACTTGGTAATTACTTCCTTCAATTGTGCATCTAGTGATAGGGTTGTGTCCAAAATTTTTACACTTTGTTGTTCTGCATCAGTAAAGGATTCCGTTGCTGCTTGCTGCGAGGAGAGTAAATCAGCAGTAGCATCAGCTATATCTCCCTTACGCTCATTAAGTCGTTGTTGCAGGACTTCTAGCGGTGCAGTGCAATGAATAATTTGTACAGGAATTCCATGTTTTTGTGCTGCCGTTAACACTTCACTTCGTAAGTGTCTTTTATCATACTTAGCATCTAAAATTACTGTATATCCTTTACTACTCAGTAAAATTCCTAGGTTTAGCAAGCGTGTATAAGTTTTCTCATTCATTTGGGGACTATATAAATCTGAGTCACCCCGTTGTGTCAGTGGTATCCCTGCTAAATGTTTCCGCACTGCATCAGAACGGATTTGAATTCCTCCTAATTTTCGGGCTAGATGTCGTGCAGTAGTACTCTTACCCGAACCAGATAAACCAGACATTAAATACAGTTGTCCTTGACGGGGTTTTGTATATTCCCAAGCTTGTTTATAGTAACCAGCTGCGGTTTCTGAGGCTTTTTGCTTAACTTCTGCTGGGACATTAGGATCACTTAACATAAAAGAATTTACCTTCGCCCGTACATACGCTTGACGACTGAGATACAAAGGTAACACTTGTAAACCTTCCCAATCCCCAGTCTGCTCTAGGTAGGTATTTAAAAATGTATTACCCAAATCTTGACGCTGTCGTGCTTCCAAGTCCATTACCGTAAATGCAACTTCATACATTACATCTACAAAGCGAAACGGTTCGTTAAACTCGATGCAGTCAAACAGTAGCATTTTGCCTTCCCAAAAACAAATATTTTGCAGGTGCAAATCGCCATGACATTCCCGTATGAAGCTATTTTTTATTCTGTCGGTAAATAATTCTTGGTTTTCTTGAAAAAATTTATCAGTGTATTGCTTGGTTTGTTCATACTGTTCTGAAGTTTGAACTTGACCAATATATTGCAGAGTTTGCTCGTAGTTCTCATCAAAAGCTCCTCTAACCTGAGGAATTTCTCCAAAACTACGAATGTAATCATTTGTTTGATTATGCAAGTGGTAATCAGCTACAACTCGTCCTAATTCTTGCATATGAGCTTCACTTAGCTCGTTACGCTCAAACATACTACTCAGTAGTGTCTCTTGGGGAAACTGACGCATTTTTAATACGTATTCCACAGCTTCACCTCTACCACCCAAGTGATATCCTTCTTCCTGAGTGATTGGTAATACTTCCAAATAAAGTTCTGCTGCACCTCGTTGGTTTAAGCGTAACTCTTCTTGACAAAAATGCTGTCGTTTTTTCAAGGTGGAGAAATCCAAAAAGCCAAAATTTACAGGCTTTTTGACTTTATAAGCATAATCTCCCGTTAAGAAGACGTATGAAATATGAGTTTGTATCAACTTAACAGGTTCTTGCACTGAGTGAGGATAAAACTCAGGTTGCAACATCACATCAATTAAAGCTGGAATAGAAACTAACATCTTCACTTTTCACTTTTTGTAAAATAAAAAACCAGGGTTTATCCTGGTTACATCAGTAATTATTACCGAAAAAGTGTGGAGAGGAGCTACTCTCCTAGTTCTTGTTGGAAGCAAAAAAGCTGACGTGATAAAGCGTACCTTTTGCTGGATGAGTTTGAACTTCTCGTAAAACTGTTTTACCTTGCCAGTTCAGTTCGGGTATATTCAGTTCTACTTCTGTTCTGTTAACGGCTGCTTTTTTAAGCAATCGCTCTAGGGTTTTGCCATCAATGACTAGAGAAATAGACTCTGCACCATTATGACCATATAAATTGGCAGGAACGAGACCAGAACGACGTAAAGCATTGGGTTTGCTTCCTTCTGGACGTTTTTGACATTCAACTGTAATACTCATGGATAACGTAAAAAGGTAGAAGGTAGAAGGTAGAAGGTAGAAGGTAGAAGGTATTCTTTTCCTTTTTCCTTCTTTTAGGCACTTAATAATGATACAGGTGTTCCGTCTGAATGCAACAAGGCCCGCTTGGGACCGTGGATGGGGTCTTCTAATATAATCGTTTGGTCACGACTAGGTCCTAAAGAAACGATCGCTATGGGAACTTCCATTAATTCAGCGAGAAATCTCAAGTAGTCTTGCGCTTGTTTTGGTAAATTTTGCCAAGAGCGACACTCACTTGTAGATTGTTGCCATCCCGGCATAGTGCTATATATTGGACGACACTGGTTAAAGCGACGAGCATTACTAGGAAAGTGTTCGCAGCGCTTACCATCTATTTCATAGGCTACACAAACTTTGATTTCTTCTAGTTCATCCAACACATCAAGTTTTGTCACCGCTAAACAGTCCATACCATTAATACGTACAGCATAGCGACCGATAACTCCATCAAACCAACCACAACGACGCTTACGTCCAGTAGTTGTACCAAATTCAGCACCACGAGAACAAAGTAGTTCTCCCACTTCTCCATCCAACTCTGTAGGAAATGGTCCTTCTCCTACACGAGTAGTGTAAGCTTTGGCGACTCCAATCACTCGGTCAATCATTGTCGGACCTAAACCTGTACCAACACAAGCTCCTCCAGCTACTGGATTAGAAGAGGTAACATAAGGGTAAGTTCCATGGTCTAAATCCAGAAGCGTCCCCTGCGCTCCTTCAAATAAAATGTTACGTCGTCGTTGAATCGCATCATATATTTTTAATGAAGAATCGACTACATAAGGTCGTAACCGTTCTGCATAACCCAGGTATTCTGTAACTACCTGCTCTGCATCCAGAGGTGGCAAATTATAAAGCTTTTCTAAAATGACATTTTTGTAATTGATCGTCCACTCTAGCTGCTCGCGTAACTCTTGGGGTTCCATCAAGTCTAAAACCCTAATACCCGTTCGCTCGGATTTATCAGCATAAGTTGGACCAATACCTCTACCTGTAGTTCCAATTTTATGGCTACCCCGACGCTCTTCTGATGCTTGGTCTATTAAACGATGGTAAGGCATCGTAATATGAGCCGTCTCAGAAATTAGCAGATTGCTGGTGGATATGTTGACCTGTTCGAGTTGGTCAAGTTCTGCAATCAAAACTTTTGGGTCAATAACTGTACCAGAACCGATAATACATTCAGTGTTCGGATACAGAATACCAGAGGGAATCAAGTGTAGTTTAAAGGTTTGACCTTTAACTACTATGGTGTGTCCAGCATTGACACCCCCTTGATAACGTACAACAACATCTGCAGAGCGGCTGAGCAAGTCAGTTATTTTTCCTTTCCCTTCATCGCCCCACTGGGCACCTATAACAATAACGTTAGCCAAGAGTTTATTTTAAAAGCTAAAGTTTTCACAAACAAAAATTATCTGCAAAATTGGCAAGTTTTGTCAAGTCTAACCTGCTACATTTTTATAAAAATTTTAGTTTTTCATTTGAGAATTAATTATCTTCAGTGCTAGATATTTGTCTTTTAGTTGTGTAATTAACTTACGTCGTTTTTCAGAAAATATTAACTTATGTTAAAAATATACGATTACTTAGATTGGATATATGTATAACGAAACATCTCAAGAAAATCTCAAGTTAACAGATACATGGGTATGTTTACTAGTATACAAAAACAATATAAATGTTTGTTCAGTGTAATTTATATAACATTCTTTTTATTTTGAAAGTACATTTAAAATTTATAAATAAAAGGTTTACTGATATGGCAATGAGGAAGATGTAAAAGATAAATAATTATTAACTTTCATTTGGGTAGTATGTGTTTTTTATGGAATCATGCTGTGGAATGATTTTTTATTAAGAAATTAGCGTTGCAGATGTAGTTGTATTTCAAAATACGGTAATTTTCTCCAGCCACAGCATAAAGTTAATTGAGATGGAGTAAAAGCTAGCATACTTCCAAGAAGTAATGATGTTGTTAGATAAACACTCTCAATTGTCAAGGATGTTCAAGCACAACTACTGGTTTATTATTCTATTAGCAATGCAGCTTCATAACTGAAATATTAGTGTTAGTATAGATATTCTTAAAAATTTGACTGATGATAGTGGAACAAAACAAGCATGAATTTACTTACTTGAACAGGATATAAATTACGTTCATGACCCTTAACTCCAAAACTTTACTAGATAAAAAAACTTAGCAGCAAGCAAACTATATGCAAATGAAAATTTTAAATCAAATCGAAAACGAGCAAAAATTGTTACAGCAAGATATTCATCAATTCCACATCAGTTCGGAAGATGCGATCGCTACATTTTCGATTGCGACTTTCGTGGACTTAACACTGGTTGGTTTATTTTATTACCTTTTTAAAGACTACGTTACTAAACTCAAGCTAGCAGAGCAGAAGGTGCTAGAAAGCGAAAACCGTCTACGGGCGATTATAGATGCAAACCCAGAGTGTATTCAATTAATTGCTGCTGATGGCACTTTACTAGAGATTAATGCTTCCGGAGTTACGATGATGGAGGTGGAAAGTGCTGATGAATTAATTGGTACTGTGTTTGCCGGAATTTTACCTCAATACCGAGAGGAATATATTGCTTTACACGAAAGTGTTTGTCAAGGAAATAAGGAAAGGCTAGAGTTTGAAATTGTGGGTTATAAAGGTACTCGTCGGTGGATGGAAACTCATGCAGTACCTTTACGTAATGAAGTTGATGGCAAGTTTTTGCACTTAGCAGTGACACGAGATATCACCCAACGCAAAAAAGACGAACAAAAAATCCGCGAACAAGCTGCGTTATTAGATGTAGCTTTTGATGCAATTTTAGTCAAAGATATCCACAACCAAATTTTGTATTGGAATAAAGGTGCTGAACGTTTGTACGGTTTTACTGATGTTGAAGTAATTGGGAAAAATGCGAATGAATTATACAAAGATGCAACACAACTACAAGATGCACTCTTGATTGTTCTGGAATCTGGTTTATGGCAAGGTGAGTTAAATCAGGTACGTAAAGATGGTAAGGAGATTATTGTTGAAAGTCGCTGGACATTGGTATGTGATGATGATGGACAACCAAAGTCAATTTTGACTGTTAATATAGATATTACCCAAAAGAAACAACTAGAAGCACAACTATTGCGATCGCAACGTCTGGAGAGTATTGGGACTTTGGCAGGTGGTATTGCTCATGACCTAAATAATGTACTATCACCAATATTAATGTCAGTTCAATTATTGCAAATGAAATTAACTGACGAACACAGTCAGCAGCTGCTAAAAACGTTGGAAAATAACGTTCAACGTGGTTCTAACTTAGTTAAACAGGTGCTATCTTTTGCCCGAGGTATAGAATCTAAACGTAAAACTATACATATCAAACATTTAATATCAGAAGTTCATCAACTAATTAGTGAGACTTTCCCCAAATCTATTACTATTCGTCTCAACCTACCAGAAGGATTAGGTGTGGTTTGTGGAGATGCAACCCAACTGCATCAAGTGCTGATGAATTTAGTAGTTAACGCTCGTGATGCAATGACTAGTGGTGGTACGCTCACGATTACTGCTGAAAATGTTCAATTAGATGAACATTACGCTCGGATGAATCTTGATGCTAAAGTTGGCTCTTATGTAGCAATAACTGTTACAGATACAGGTATTGGGATGTCAGAAAAAATCCAACAGCGGATTTTTGAACCATTCTTTACTACCAAAGCTGTAGGTAAAGGTACAGGTTTAGGACTTTCTACATCTATTGGGATTATAAAAAATCATGGCGGTTTTGTGATTATACATAGTGAAGTTGACAAAGGTACCCGCTTTCACGTGTATTTACCGACATCAATAAATAATCAAAATTCTGCTCCTTCCCATGAATTGCAACCGTTAGCGGGTAAAGGAGAATTAATTTTAGTTGTAGATGATGAAATCTCTGTCAGAGAAATTACCAAATCATCCTTAGAAACTTTTAATTATCGAGTGATCACCGCGAATGATGGTGTAGAAGCAATTACTACTTACGCACAACATCAACAAGATATAAGTTTAATTTTACTAGACATGATGATGCCATCTATGGATGGCGCGATCGCCATGCAAGCTCTACAAAAAATCAACCCTGAAGTCAAGATTATTGCCATCAGTGGCTTGATGTCAAATGAAAAAACTATGGAAGCGCAAAAGATGGGTGTAAAAACTTTCCTGACCAAACCTTGTACAGCCAAAGATTTGCTAAGAAATATTAATTCTGTACTGAGTTTAACTTAGCATAGCTTTACACAACTTATTGCTGATATAGTTTATTTTTTTCTTTGTTATTGTTAATAATAGTAAATTTTTTTAGCTAAAATAGTACCATGACTTTATACGCTGAATTACATAGACATTTAGGGGGTTCGGTTGTACCCCGTGTTTTATGGGGCTATTTCCAACGTCATTCTTCAGAATTAGTTTCGCGTTTTGCTGACTATCCAGAATTTGAAGAGTTTTACACCAAACCCCGTAACACTTTAGATGAGTATTTAGAGTTGCACACTTTGGTCGAAAGTGTGCAGACAGTAGAGACATTACCTTATTTCGTGTACCGCTTACTGCGGGGTGCTTACATATTTGAAAATCTTGCTTATCTAGAACTACGCTACACTCCTTACCTCCGCACACCAGAACATCTTAGCCAATCAGAAAGAATTGATAAAATGGCGGAAATTGTTGATGTTGTGGGTACAGCGAGCAAAATTCCCGAATATCCGATTATTACTAGCCAAATTCTTTGTATGCACTCTCGCCTACCTTATGAAGTGAATAAGGCGATTGTAGATTTAGCAGCGCAAAACAGACAATATGTTTGTGCGATCGATGTAGCTGGTGGTGATAGTCATTATGCAGAACGATTGGATGAGTGGGTGGAGTTGTATACATATGCACTATCACTTGGTTTAAGTACTACAGGACATCTGTATGAAACCACTGCTGGTTGCTACCCAGAATTAATTCCTTACCTAATGCGTATCGGTCACGGTATCCAAATTCCCTTACTGTATCCGGAAATGCTTCCAGAATTAGCGCAGCGTAATCAATGCTTGGAAGTTTGTCCTACAACTTACCTGAAAACTGGGACATTAGAAGATATTCGGCAACTGAAAGTAGTTTTTGACCGTTGTTTTGATGCAGGAGTAGATATTGCCATCTGTACTGATAACGCTGGTTTACACAACGTCCGATTACCATTTGAGTATGAAAATCTCTTGACTTACGATATCATCAGCTTTGGACAGTTACAAGCTTGTCAAGATGCTGCTTTCCGTCATGCTTTTGCTTGGCCTTATAGTCAACGTCCAGCTTCGTTACTCAATGGTTTACTTAACCAACAACCTGCCAAAGCTTTAGTGAATCGTTAAGTATATCTCTTTGCGATCGCCAACAGCTGCCAAGGAAGCAATGATGTGGTAACAAGATACAATCTTGAAATATCATCTATCAGCCCGCAACCTTGGCATACGACAATACTTGTAAATATCTAGCTCAAACATACGCGACGAATTTTGTACGTTGGTTGCTAGCAGTTGACTCTCCTAATGTTCGCGTCTTAAAAACGGAAATTATCCCCGAACCTATCCGTTCTGACGCACTGATACTGTTGCAGTTAGACAAGAAAATTTTACACCTAGAATTCCAAACTTTACCTTATTCGGATCTGCCAATTCCTTACCGAATGCTCAACTATTGGACGCTTTTATATGGGCAATACTGGTGTGAAATTGAACAAGTAGTTATCTTTTTGAAAAAAACTAGTTCAGAGTTCGTCTTTAAAAACAGCTTTGAGGAGCAGAACACCAGACATTCATACCGCGTTATTCGGCTTTGGGAAGAAGATCCGGAACCTTTTCTTAACGATCCTGCACTATTACCATTAGCAACGTTAACACGTAGTAGTCAACCAAGAAATTTGTTGGAGCAAGTAGCAGAGCGAGTCGCTATGCTAGAAGAACCAGCCCAACAACGAAATATTTCAGCAGCATCAGAAATACTAGCTGGGTTAAGATTTGAGAAAAACCTTATTCGTAAACTATTTAGGGAGGAACTTATGCGAGAATCAGTTATTTACCAAGATATTCTACAAAAGGGAGTTGCTCAAGGACAGCAAACCGGAAAGCAAATCGGGGAGTCCGCAGTAATTATACGCTTACTTACGCTACGCTTTGGTGCGATCGCTCCCGATTTGCTAGAGAGTATTCGTGCTTTATCGATTCCTGAGTTAGACCAGTTGGTAGAAGCACAGTTAGAATTTTCTTCAGTGGAAGATTTAGTGACTTGGTTAGAGACAACTCACTCTTAAAGATTTTTGTGCTTAAAGACAGGAGCTTATGCAAGAATCAGTTATTTACCAAGATATTCTACAAAAGGGAATCGCTCAGGGACTGCAAATAGGACTTCAAAACGCACTCCAAACCGGATTCCAAATCGGACAGTCTAAAGTAATTATACGCTTACTTACGCTACGCTTTGGTGCGATCGCTCCCGATTTGGTAGAGAGAATTCGTGCTTTATCGATTCCTCAGTTAGACCAGTTGGTGGAAGCACAGTTAGAATTTTCTTCAGTGGAAGATTTAGTGACTTGGTTAGAGAGAACTCGCTCTTAAAGATTTCTGTGTTTAAATATACAAAAAGATAGCATGGTCGTTTCTTGACTCATGAATCTATTGATACAACAATTCCACAAATCATAAAACACTGTGCTATAATTACACAAATATTTTAAGTATTTTAAATACTTACAGCGGTTTTTTAACTTGGTGAGGTGCATTAACTATAATGATGAAACCAGTAAATAATATAATGTAGGGGCACGGCGCCCGAAATATTACGGGTGAATGATAAATTCTACTGATGCCGTGCCTCTGCGAAGTTAATGTAAATGTACCTCATAAACCTGCAATATGCTGTAATATATCTCTATCTCTACACCAATTTATTTTGTGGTAATGCTTACTTCCAGATGTCACCTGGGAATACTAAAGCTAGATAAATTTGGGTATGACTGCGATCGCTCGTCAACGCTATCTGGATGCTGGAGGTAATCCAAAACGATGTCCGGTATTAGAGGTGATGACTGACAGATGCAGAACGTCAAGAATCCAGAGAGCTAGAACGCTACCTTTTTAATTTTTACTTTTACCTTTTACCTTCCTTACTCAGCCAATCGCGGAAACTGGTATGATAAAAACGATACTGAACATTTCCTTGCAAATTTTTTTCTACTAGAAACTCAGTCCAATTTTCTAACACTTTTTCCACATCAAATTCATCTTGGTCAATTCTGTCTGCAATTTCCTCTGCTGATATCCCTTTCCCTATTTCTGTAGATGTGAGAACACCAAGCACACCTGAAGCGACATCAGATAAACCATAAGATTGCATCTTTTGCCAGTGTTGTTGGTAATATGCTTCTAAACTTGGTGGAAGCTGATTCAATTGGAATGGTTCAGTATAAAAACCTTCTTTGATAGCATTGATGATTTGGCTGACATACATGAAATTTGATTTTTCTTCCTTATGGGGAAAGAGGTAGTATAGATTTTTAGGAATATAAAGTTCTATATCTTGCAAATTTAGATTTGGATAATCTGCTAAATCAATAATCTGAGATGGTGCTTCAATTAATAAACCAGACTTGTCTTTTAAAAAAGGACGACGAGTCAGGAGAAAATAAATTCCTTGTGGAAGATATCTAGGAAGATAAAATAGATTGGAACCTAAAGGTTGGCAACTACAATCTATTGCATCTAATCCATCAATGGCAATTATGAACTTTTGCGATGGTTCTAGGCGATCGCTAATTTTTTGTAGGAGCAAAGAAAGCAACCAATTCCCCTCGACATCATCATCTAGTGTTTCAGATGAATATATCATACCTAAAGTTTCTACTAAATAACTACAAACAAATTTTAGAAAATCATTAGCACAACTTTTTCTAGGAACTTGCACACTATAATAAACGGCACTGAAATTTTCTTGAGCATACTTAGCGAGGATAGCACTTTTACCACTACCAGGTGAGCCAACAATAGTAAAATAGCCCCGGTTATAATGTTGAAGAAAGTCGTTAATAGCAGTAAAAATAAATTCTCGACCAACAAAATTAGTACTTTTTTCTTCCACAAGATTTTGAAATTCGCTCGAATAAGGAAATTTTGAAAATATATTTGGTAAAGTATTAATCATATTTATATTCCTTCTAAACGGAGAAAATGTAATCTTCCTAACCTAGTACCAGCCACAAATGTGACTCCATCCGGTGCAATTGCACAACAATAGATTGTTCCATCCGCACTGAAACTGGCAATTTCTTTTCCTGTATCCAAATGCCAAACCTTGAGCATACCATCAGCAGAACCAGATATAATTCGCTCACCATCATGGGAAACACTGATACAACGAACCTTATCTGTATGACCCATGAATGTTTGCAGTTCTTTACGAGTTTCCCAATCCCAGACTTTGATAGTCATATCCGCTGAAGCAGAAATTATTCGCTTTCCATCAGGAGTCACAGCAACCGCTCGTACCCAATCATTGTGAGTCCTCAGTGTATCCAACTCCTTTCTTGTTGTTAAATCCCAGATTCTGATTGTGTTATCCGATGCACCGGAAACTACACATTTTCCATTGGGTGTAAGAGTCACAGAACGAACTGTATCTTCATGACCATTTAAGGTAAATAGTTCTTCACCATCAATTAAATTCCAAACTTTCAGAGTGCAGTCAAAGGAACCAGAAATAATTTTTTCACCATTACAAGCAACACTACGTATCCAAAATTTGTGACCTTTAAGGGTCATTAATTCTTGACCATCAGCAAAATTCCAAATTTTAAGCGTATTATCCGCAGAACCAGAAATAATTTTTGTACCGTCAGGAGTAAAAGTAACAGTACGAACATCATCGGTGTGGCCTGTAAGGGTAAGAATGTTTTCCCGAGTCAGCAAATCCCAGATTTTTAATGTATTATCACCAGAAGCAGATACCAAGTAACGACCATCAGGACTAATAGCAACACCCCGAATCCACGAGCCATGGCTGGTAAGTCTATAGTCTTCTTTATATATATTCTCTAAATTCCAAACTTTAATAGTATGGTCATCGGAACCAGATATAACTTTGGTGTTATCTGGTGTTATAGCAAGTGTTTTCACCCATGCGCTATGTCCAGTAAAGGTGAGTAACTCCTCTCCAGTCTCCCAATTCCAAACTTTCAGCGTGTCATCTCCAGAACCAGATACAATTAATGTGCCTTTATTACTAAGCCCAATAGTTCGTACCCATTGACTATGACCCGTGAGAGTAAGCAGTTCTTTACCATCTTCTAAGTTCCAAACTTTAATGCTTGTGTCTCCAGAACCAGAGATAATTTTTTTACCATCGGGAGTAACACCAACTGTCCTTACCCAATATTTATGACCTTCGAGAGTGTGTATTTCTTTACCATCGGCTAAATTCCAGACTCTAAGTGTATGGTCATCAGAAGCTGATATAATTTTTGCTCCATCTGGAGTTACTGCTACACCTCTGACTTTATTGCTGTTACCATTAAAGGTACTTACTTCTTCTCCAGTCTCTAAATTCCAAATTTTTACTGTGCAATCATCAGAACCTGATATTATCAATTCACCATCAGGAGTAACAGCAACTGCACGTACATAATCAGTATGACCAATCAGTGTATTAATTTCCCTTCTGTCGGCTAAATTCCAAATCTTGATTGTATTGTCATCAGAAGCAGATATCACGTATCTCCGATCAGGAGAAACCACAACTGCATTTATTCCACCATTGTGTCCTTTTATTGTGAAAATTTCCTCCCCCGTTTCTAAATTCCAGACTTTCACTTGCTTGTCGCTACTACCTGATATCACAAACCGATTATCTGAGGTGACAGCAACTGCACGTACTGCATCCGTATGTCCTCGTAATGTAGCTAATAAATACCCACCAGGTGGAGTTAGACTTGGAGCTAAAAGACGTAACCAAATTTCTTTACTTGCTTGTATTTGACCAAGCATTGCTACAATATCTGGTATTTTGAATGATTGTAAGCGTCCGTATAATTGTGTTGCTAATTGTGTTTTATCTTTAATTAAAATATGAGCAGATAAACGCAACGCACCTTGAATTAATTTTAAAGCTCTGCTTTGCTCGGAACTATATTCGGGACGTCTCTTCAATTTCAACCTTTTCGGTATTTCATAATCATTAATTAAGGATAAAAGGCCAAACTCAGGATGATTAATCTTGGCTACTAAATAATCAAAGTTAGTCAAAAGTTGATAATATTTTTTTAACTGCTTTGTTTCCAGTAAAGTTTGGGCATAACTTGCTAAAAAAGCACGTTCAAGTTCTGGAGTTTGTGCTGCTAAATTTTTACCTAAATCCTCCATATTATTTCAATTTCCTTTCAAAATAATCAGCAAGAGCTTGATTTACTTCTATAAATATTCTGCGAGTTGGGTTTAAATTACGTTTACTTCTTAAAAATTCCAAAAAACTAGCATGATAGATTCTATAGTAAATTTTAGTGTCAATTTCTTGCCTTTTTAAATACTCAACCCATTTATCCAAAAGTTCTTGGATATCAACTTCTTCCTGCTGAGTAATATCTGCAATCATTTGAGAAGTAATTGGTACTCCAACTACAACTAAAGTGAAAAGAACTTTCACTCTCATTTCATTCTGTTGATTCTCCATTCCCATTCTCAGCCAATGAGTCTGATAATAATCTTTTAAACCGTCAGGAAGTTTAGTTAATTCTAGATCATCATAAAAACCACGAGCGATCGCAGGTAGAACGCAACGCAAATACATGAAGTTATTTTCACTTTTTTCAACAACTTTAGTAATAAAATCTTCATGGATAATCTGACGTTCTTGAATCCATTTTTGCAATCCCTCTTTATACTCGCTATCTTCTAAAAAAAGTTTAATATACTCTTTCATATCCTGTTGATTCAATTCGAGATACTTGCTTGTTAAATCTAACTCTTGAGTAGGAACATTTTGAGATATAAATAAACGCTTGTTACTAAACTCATAGGGTCTACGTGTTAACAAAAAATAAACGCTTTCTGGTAATTCTTTTGGCAAATAAAGAATATTTTCTGCACCTACTTCTTGCTCAACTTCATCAAGAGAATCAACTAAAATTACTAATTTTTCATTCTCAGATAGCTTTTGCTTAACTTTTTCCAACAGAGTTGCTAACTCCGCTTCTTCTGCATCTTCTAATTGATATCGTTGAATTAATTGTCTACGAATACTACTAAGAAATAATTCTGGTCGATTACGTCGTTCTGTCAAAATATTAAAAAAGCAAGGACAATGGTTATCCTTTACATATTTTGCTGCAATTGCACTCTTACCCATTCCCGCTTCTCCCACAATAGTAAAATAACCTTTGGGATTATTTTGGATAAATTCTGCGATCGCATCAAAAACAAACTGACGACCACAAAAAGAACGAGTTTTTTCTTCGATTAATGCTTTAAATTCTTCTGGGAAAGGATGTATTTCACTACTAGGTTCTGGTCTAGTAATTGGAATTATTTCAATTATTTTTGTAAGCTCTTCTTCTATTTTATTCAGCTGACTTCTTGTTTTAATATCCGCAGGTGATTGACTACGCAGTAATGCTTTTAAAAAAAATTCTTGAAATTTTTCTAATTCGTTATGAATATCAATATTTGACTCAGTAATAATTGTACCTAAAGTATTCCAATCATCTAAATCCTTATTAATAATATCTTCTATTGCTCTAATTACTAATTCATATTTATTAGACTCAAAAGCATTATAAAATATCTTTTTAATCTCACGTTTACGCAAAATACGCATCATTATTTCTGGACTACCAAGTTCATATTCCACCATAGAATAAGCATAAATACTATTAAAAGTTTCCAATGGTCTTAATTCAATACCTATTGTCTTTAAAATTCTAATAGTGAACTCATGCGCTTTAAAAAAATTTATAATTAATGATATAAGTTCCATTATCATATACAATTTTTGTATAAAAACACTCGTGAGTATTTTAGCAAATTGTTATGAAGCATGGATGTAATTTAGATAACTTAGATTGTTAAAGAATTTCAACTACTTCATAGCAAAAAGAAGCAGTTAAACTACAACTGTGCAGCCATCCACCAAATAACTCTAGAATATTTTGCTATTTCCAGCACTAAAATAACAAGAGCCATGCAGACAAAAAATAAATTGTGGAACCGACAGAAGCTCAATACTTAATTATTAACGCTCTTGAAACTTTAGAATTACTTTTGTGGAGGCTATATGATGAAGATACAGGATATTGGCTAATTCAAACTTATAGTACATTATTACCAATAGCCTATGTCTTACCTGATGGCGATATCGTTCCTTCTGAGTGGATATCAGAATGATGACAAAATCAACTGAAGTACAAAAACAAGAAGCTAGATTACAAGAACTGATAAATATAGCCAGACAGCGATATCTAAAAGCTGGTGGGGACCCAAAACGCTGTCCAAGTGGTCGTGAAGGTGATGATTATTTGACTGATGAAGAACGCCAAGAAGTTATAAAATTGATGCGTCAAAGTGCTGGTGTTCGCATTGTTGGTGATGAAGTTCAGTGTCAAGGACGCTCTTGGAAGTTGCCTACTCACTGATTACTCCAGACAACTTTGGAATCTAATCAGCGGATTGGCAGTTTACGAATACGCACAGAATCATCGTTAATAGTAACGACTGAACCTTCTGTTAATTCTTGCTCTAATTGAGGTAGAACCGCCAATAGTCTTTGGTCAAAGGAGAAATGTGAACATCGGCAATGAAACGTAGATTAGTCATGCCGAAGGAATACTAGCAACACGATCTGATACTGCCCAAGCAGCATAGTTAAGAGCTTGTCGAATATCCTCATCTTCCAATTCTGGATAAGCCTCTAAGACTTCTTCGATAGACAGCTTACTAGCTAATAGTTTTAGGACAAACCCCACAGTGATACGCATTCCACGAATCGTTGGTTGTCCAAGACACACATTCGGATTAACAGTAATACGATCTAATTGAACCATCATAAACACTTTTTCAATTATTGGCAAGCTTGCACAAATGCCTTAACAGCATCGTACTGGTCAGGGTATCCAATATAATGTAGTAACAACGCTGGGTCTAAATCTGGGAAAAAAATACTGCGGCTAATTTCTTCGTATTCACCTGTTGCATTCAAACGAAATATTCTTATTTGGTTAGATTTCCAAAACCAAACTTCTGGTATTCTTTTAGGTTTGTATAAATTCTTGCGGTCAATTGTACCACTGGTAACGATAATTTCAATTACGATATCGGGTACTTCTCCTTTAGTACCAATACTATAGGATTCATCTGGTGTGCCAGAAGCATATCCAGGAGCTTCTAAGGTATACCCACCACGTCGGTAAAAGCGAATATCTTTATTACGCATATAAGCTTCTAGTAACAAGCCAAGGGTGCTTTTTACATTTTCATGTTGTTCACCAATTGGGGACATAATTTCTAAAATCCCTGATAAATAAGACAGTCGGATGTTACGATTGTCCTGAAGTTGCGTTTCAATCCCCTTAAACTGTTCCCAGGTTATATCGCATAAAGTTACGAGTTTTTCTTCTACGGGTGTATCAATAATTGGAATGCTCATAGCACGAATCTCAAAATTGTCTCTTTGCTTGATCGTAGATCATTGTAGAGACGTTCAGGTGGAACGTCTCCACGGCGAATTTGTGGGTTAAGGATTATTACCAATAAGGATCCAAAGAAGAGACGACTCCGTATAATTAAACCTTGGCTTCTTCCTTCACCAATTTATCCCAACCTAAATCTTTCAAATTATTATTCCGACGCAAAGGACGAGTTACCAACTCTAAAATATCACGCGCATTGGTAAAGCCGTGAATTTGAGCAAAGGTGAACTCTACAGACCACTTAGTATTGATACCCCGTGCTTCCAACGGATTAGCATGAGCCATACCAGTAATCACCAAATCAGGATTCAAATCATTAATCCTTTGAAGTTGATTGTAATTATCTGGCTTTTCAACAATCCTTGGTAAAGGTACACCCATTTCTAAGCAAGTCTTCTCCAGTAAAGCCAATTCAGCAGCTTGATAGCGCTTATCCATATAAGGGATACCAATCTCGTGTACAGACATCCCACAGCGCACTAGAAACCGCGCTAAAGAGACTTCTAACAGATTGTCACCCATAAAAAATACTGACTTACCACGAATTAACTTGGTGTATTCTTCTAAATTCTCCCAAATTTGAGCTTCCCGCTCTTCTAAACCTTTTGGTGTAATACCAAACACAGAACAGATTTTTTCCACCCAAGCACGAGTACCATCAGGCCCAATGGGAAAAGGTGCGCCTATTAACTTACACTTACGACGACGCATTAAGGTAGTAGCAGTACGACTGAGGAAGGGGTTGACACCAGCAACATAATACCCTTCTTCAACTACAGGTAATTCTGTGAAGCGTTTGGCTGGTAGCCAACCAGATACTTTTATACCTTGTTTTTTCAACTCCAGAGTTAACTGAGTCACAACAGGGTCAGGAAGAGAACCAAATAAAACCAAAGGTGGATGGTCTACGTACTCTGATTCTTCTTTGACTACATCTTCTTTTTTCTTACCGAAGTTGAGCAACTTAGTAATCGCATTTCGTTCATTCTTCTCTGTTTCTGCAACAGGAGTTCTATCAGGACAACGAGCAGCCATTGCAGCCAGTACAGTGTCTTCCCCTTGGGTAAAAGCGTAATCTAAACCGTTAGCACGAGCCACAACAATAGGAATACCAATTTCCCCTTCTAACTTGGGTGCTAAGCCTTCCAAGTCCATTTTGATGATTTCTGTAGTACAAGTACCGATCCAAACAATCACACTCGGATTGCGATCGCGCTTAATTTGCAAACACAACCGTTTTAGCTCTTCATAGTCATTGAGTTGTGCAGAAATATCACCTTCTTCCAACTCAGCCATTGCATAACGAGGTTCAGCAAAAATCATAACACCCATGGCATTTTGTAAAAAGTAGCCACAAGTCTTTGTCCCAATCACTAAAAAGAAACTATCTTCAATCTTCTGATATAACCAAGCGACACAACTAATCGGACAAAAAGTGTGGTAATTGCCAGTTTCACACTCAAAATTTAAAGCTTGTGGTTCAGCAGCAGTCATTTTAATTTTGCTCCCCTTGAATTTTAAAATTGGGAGCTAGGAGTTATGAATTAGGAGTCATGAGTTATCTAATCTGTTAACTCTTTTCTCTTAAGTCTTAACTCCCGACTCCGTTAGTTATTGGGGAAGAGACGAGCTATCTCTGTATCGTCAAAAGCATTAGTTGACAATTCTTCCCCTAAAAAAATTTCGTTATCTACTTGACTATTTTTATTCTCTTCACCCCAGACATCATCCACAATGCGGAATGCATCAGCATCTACTGAATCCAGGTCATCTGCACTACTGCTGTTGATATCCTTTAATTCATCAAAGGAAATATCACCAAATGCATCTGCACCATCTATGCTTCCTGCGTTGTGATCTTCTAAACCCGCATAACCAAACCCATTCTCCGTTTCTTGCACTACAGTATCCACAATCAGGGTTTCTTCCGGGGATTCTATAACAGTCAGATGATGAGTTTCACTAAAATTATCAGAACTCATGACAACATCATCAGATTCCATGATGGTTGCTGAATTTTGTTTGGATCCGCGTAAAGACTCTTCTGAAGAACTATCTGTTGGTGCAGCGTGGGTATTACCAATAGCCATGTCTGGATCGAAATGTAAATCTAGCACTTCTACCAAGGTATCGGCATCTGGGTTTAGTTTGGAAAAAGGTAACATCAACTGTGCCAATTTGGGTTCTAGCGCGTTGACGACTCCCAAGATGAGGTAAGAAGGTGGTCTTTTACCACCATCAGGCGTATAGACTGATTCTACCTGCATATGCAGCATAATCCAGTCACGGTTTACCTGAAAGAACTGTAACCACTTTTGTTTTAATGAGTCTGTGAAGCTGTAAAAGAATGCCATATTGTCCCCCATCCTGAGAAACTAAAATGATTTATACAATCATCAAGTCTAATTCCTCTTCCGGTTTAGGAACTGCGGGTTTACTCGGATTTAAGTAAAAATCCGATAACAAAGAGAATAATTCTCGATCTTGAGCATCCTTCGGTACTACACCTTCAGGACGTGACAAAATTTGATCGGCAATGCTGAGGTAGTAGTCGCAAACGTAATTCAAAGAAGGATCATACTCTGCCATCTCAAATAAAGTCTTACCTTTTACCCGAGAAACACGGATATCTTCTATTAAAGGTAGTACTTCCAGGACTGGCATGGGTACTGATTCTACGTACTTATCAATCAAGTCACGCTTGCTGGTACGGTTACCAATCAAACCTGCTAAACGTAGTGGGTGAGTTCTTGCTTTTTCCCGTACGGAAGCGGCGATCCGGTTGGCTGCAAATAAGGCGTCAAATCCATTATCAGTAACAATCAAGCAGTAATCTGCATAATTGAGAGGTGCTGCAAAACCGCCACATACAACGTCACCAAGAACATCAAACAAGATCACATCATACTCGTCAAAGGCGTTAAGTTCCTTCAGTAATTTCACGGTTTCGCCAACCACGTACCCACCACATCCAGCACCAGCGGGTGGACCACCAGCTTCTACACAATCTACACCTCCATAGCCTTTATAGATTACATCTTCAGGCCACACATCTTCGTAGTGGTAGTCCTTTTCTTGGAGGGTATCAATAATTGTGGGAATTAAAAATCCTGTGAGGGTGAAGGTGCTGTCATGTTTAGGATCACAGCCAATTTGTAGGACTTTTTTACCGCGTTTGGCAAGAGCGACGGAGATATTACAACTGGTTGTGGATTTACCGATTCCACCTTTTCCGTAAACTGCTAGTTTCACTTTGTTTGCCTCTTATCGTTTTTTGTCAAACCTTTGCCTACACTCAGAGGCTTTTAGGTTCCGTGTGAGGTCTTCAGTTTCATTATTGTCTAACTCCCATAGAAAGAAAAGGGGTTCATTATGTCAAAAACGACGATATTGAATTTAAAAGAGATTAAATAAATACATTTTCAGATTAAAAAGCTTATAAAAGCTTTTAATTCTCTCAAAAACTAATAAATCAAATTTTTTATTTTAATTTTTATAAAAATAGTTACAAAATACAAAAAAATAAAAAGTCAATTTGGAAAAGCTAATACCATTTCACAAAAATCTTGATACATATGCAATTCCTTTAAGCGCTTTTCTCAGGCTTCGCCAACGCCCTTACCCATGTATTTGTTGGTATAACAGAGAGAAAAGTTGCCTATTTCCTTTTCACTATTCAAATGTAATACCCTTACCTATATCTCGGATGAATTATAATTAAAAGTATAAAATATACCAAGTGTTTATAGGTTTATCGACTATGATTTCATCCGTTAGGGAATAAATGATGCTGTCTAACAGCCAAAGTCCTCTAAAGAAAACTCTGGGATACTATTATTTGTTATGTCAACATAGTTACATCGTATCGTCACGGCACGGCACTAATAGGATTTTTCATTCACCCGGAATATTTCGGACGCCGTGCCCCTACCTAGAATATATTTTTTATTGGTTTCATCATTGTGGTTACTGTACCTTACGCTCGTTGAAAACCGCTATATGATTTGAGGTAAAGCATCCTACGTATTTTTCAAAAATCAAATAGGAACCATATATAAGTGGGTCTTGCCTTGTTAATCTTTTAGTTCTTGAGGAAAAAATAAATAAATATTACATTTACGAATACTAGCTCAACTTAAGCGCAAATAAGTATCGGTTAATGAAAAAGCAATTAGAATTACCAAGTATAATTTGATATTTTTCCTTTTTTCACTGACATGAAGAAGTCTGTGTTTCTAGACTGTGTATCTCATAAAGGGTTTGCCAACCTGCTTCCCATTGAGATCGGTCTTGTAGTAGCTTGGCATTAATCCAAAAACGGACATTAGGATCACAAGATGCAACCATTTCCGCATAAACCCATTTACCCTGATTTTTACGGTTGACTACCTGGAAGTGTCGCCAACCATCCACTTTTTTCTGCGCTGTCCACTTGGAGCCAAGTAAGTAAGGAAATTTTTGCTTTTTTGGCATTTCGTAAATATTAAAATTTTATAGTTTATTAATTTATATTATGAATTATGTAGCGTTTTTGTTAAAGGTGTGGTTATTACAACGTATTGCAGTTAAATTACTTCGTAGGGAACATCAGTAGGATTTTTTATTCACCCGCAATACTTCAAACGTCGTGCCCCTACATAATATTATTTGTTGCACTTCTACAGAGAGTTGACAAATCTCTCCAACCGATCCATTCCCTTTTCAATAGTTGTCATATCTGTAGCGTAGGATAGACGAATGTTATTATCTACACCAAATGCTACACCAGGAATAACGGCCACTTGCTCTGCTTCTAGCAATTTATTAGAAAATTCTAGAGATTTCATTCTAGTTCTGCTGATATCAGGCAACATATAGAAAGCACCTTCGGGTTTAGGGCAACTTAAACCTGATATAGCATTAAGCCTTTCATACATAAACTCTCGCCTTTTAGCAAAAGCGGAGCGCATTTCTTCTACACACTGCTGGGAACCTTGCAAAGCAGCGATCGCTCCATACTGAGCAAAGGTACACACGTTTGATGTACTATGGCTTTGAATGGTGATTGTGGCTTTAATCAAGTCTATTGGCCCTGCTAAATAACCGATCCGCCATCCTGTCATTGAGTAACCTTTAGCGAAGCCGTTACTAATAACAGTACGTGCCAAAATTTCTTCTCCTAGGGAACCAATACTTACTTGTTGGACATCATCATAGATGATTTTCTCATAGATTTCATCAGAGACAACAAGAATATTTGCATCAATTATTACCTCTGCTATTGCTTTGAGTTCATCTTTGGTATACACCATTCCTGTAGGGTTAGATGGTGAATTCAAAACAAATAGCTTTGTTCTAGGGCTAATTACTTTACGTAAATCATCTGGCGTAATTTTATAGCCATTATTTGCATACGTACGTACTATTACTGAAGTGCCGCCAGCAAGAGTTACCATTTCTGGATAGCTCAGCCAGTAGGGTGCAGGGATAATTACCTCATCACCCGGTTCAATCAGCGCCAAAATCAGATTGTACAAAGAATGTTTGCCACCATTAGTAACAATTACATTTTCAGCTTTGTAATCCAAATTATTTTCACTCTTGAGTTTGTGGGCGATCGCTTCCCTTAATTGTGGCTCTCCAGATGCTGCACCATACTTTGTCTTACCTTGTTCTAAAGCTTTGGTGGCCGCAGCTTTAATATGCGCTGGTGTGTCAAAATCCGGCTCTCCAGCGCTAAAACTGCAAACATCAATTCCTTCCTGTTTCATAGCCTTAGCTTTCGCTGCGATCGCTAAGGTAATCGAAGGGGTCACCTGACTTACTCGTGCTGCCAGTTTCATCTTCACTTCTTTTAGGCGCTACTCTGACTCAAGCATAGCCCAATAGTTAGATGAATTTTTCTATTTTTTATGAAAAACTAATGACCGTAGGATATCTTGCTTGTTGCTCGTAGTGTAATTCAGTTTGGTAATCTGAGGATTTTACTGTTTCTGGTACTAATGTATCATCACATAGTTGGTCTAATTCTGTTTCATTAAACTCGTAGCCCATAGAAGCTGCGAAATTAACTATCTTTGTTTTGTCCCAATTCCAGATACCAAAAAAGCCTCGGCAGCAACACTTATTGTAATACTGCTCGTAGACAGTTTGGTCTAATGTTAGAAGTTCGTAAAAAGCTTGAACTTGTTGTAACGACATTATATTATCCTATGAGTCTAAGTTTATACGTATGATTAATCAGCAAACATTTGCCAAAGATGCTAATATGGGAACAGATGCAACCAGGTATGTATTAACAGTAATTACGTGTAAAACTTTACAAGCACTTACTGAACAACTCCGAATTGTACTATTTAACATTCAACGACTTAAAGAGCGCCAAGGATAAATTTAAAAGACTTTAATGGAGAAATATTGTTTCACATTTGAATAATTTTCGTATCTATCTCAAGGGGTAGACGAAATCTTGATAAACCTGTGCATATCAGTGCTGGTTATTGCTCCACAACGAAAAAGTTGATAGGGGATACCAATACGATGGTAATGTTGAGGATCTTTGAGGCAATTTGTCTGATCCAATGTAATATTGTCTGGATAACTAGCGCGTACTAATCCAGGTGCAATAACCCAGAGATTAAATTTAGAAGATGGTGGTGGAAGTTGTCCGATTTTCTGCCATGTTCCAGAAAGTTCAGGAGAGTCTTTCAGAAAAGCGACGTTAGAAGATAATTTTGGGTTCGCTGATGTATAATCTCTAATTTTTTCTAACGCTAAAGTAAAACTTAAACCTGATGCAATATCTTGATAATTCCTATATCTAACAACAACCATTAATGGTGTAGATGGTTCTAAATTTATCTTTTTCGCAACTACTTCTGGTTGAAATGGTTTGAGTAATATTAAGTTATAAATCACACAAATACAACTGAGGGTACCAACTATGAAAAATAATCTAAGTTTTAACGAGATTCTTAAGGGATTATTTATAGTTAAGCTAGCTGCTATGAGAGCGCAAAAGCTAGGGTAGTAAACAAAGTTATAACGGGGAGCAACGGTAATATCTTTACCTAAAAAATAAATAATTACCAAAAATTCTAATAGTATACAAACAGAAAAAGTTAACAGTGTAAGTGTAGGTAGATGAGTTTTATTAGTATTCCAAAGATTTTTTAACCCTTTAAAGATATTCCAGCCCGTCCAAATACCGAAAATCAGCATTAACAAACCACAGATAATTGTAATTGGCAGAAATTGCGTTTCTACTGGCAATGCAATTACCATTAATATCCAGTTAATTAGAGTTTGATATATAGGAGCTATACCATTATGAGATGGGAGCCACTCTGTTTCAGAACGATTAAAATGGCTAAGCATTATTGGTATCCAGGGAAAAAAGCTAATGAAAATTACACTAATAGACAAAATTAACGCTAGCCAAAATTTTCTTTGCTCTCGGTTTTTTATTTGAGAAAATATTAATATAATTAAAGTCACAATTTCTGCTACTAAAGCTAAAATAAAAAAGTAATGTGTATAAAGACCAATGCAGTTAATAATTGTCCATAACAGCCAAACCCAATAATTAATTTTATTTTTTAATATATCTTGTTGGATTTGAACTAACCCCAATAGTGCTAAACTAATTAAGAGCATAGGTAATGTGTAATGCCTAGCCTCTTGAGAAAGATAAACAGCAAAAGGTGAAACAGCCATGACGTAAGCTACGGCCATACCTACACTTTTTGAGAAAGCAATACGATTAACACCGTAAATTACTGGAATCGCACATACACCGAAAATAGCCGGAAGCGATCGCATCTTTGCGACCAAGTTTTGTTTATCAGCACCTAACCACCCCAGCCAAGTATACATCCAGCAAAAAAATAACGGTGGATGAGTAGACATCTTGGCAACATTTTCAGCAATGGAAGCACAACTCAAACCAGATTGATAAGTAAAAATTTCTTGTAAACGTGCCAAAGGAAATAATACTTCTACTGGCACATCATGATAATTTTTACCTAAACTAAAAATACTAGTAATCACCTCATCCATCCACAAAGGTTTGAAATCCAAATTCCAAAACCGTAAGATAGCACCAAGCATGATCGCAAGAGCTAAACTTAAATAATGTAAAAAAATTTGATTAGTCATTATTTAAAAATTTGGGGAACACGTAAAAAGTATCGTTAATGACCAATTATTAAATTTTGTATGTCAGACGTTAATCTTACCCAATCAGTGCCGAAAGAAAACTTATACTCAGATACAATCGAGACCATTACCTCACTGCGAGCAAATGCTGTAAATCGAATTCGCAATAGTTTGCGTCTAGGACAGCAGCAAATGGCAAACTGGGAATCTGGTCCTTTGGCTGTTTCAGCTGTTCCTGGTGCAGGTAAATCCACAGGAATGGCCGCAGCAGCAGCGATCGCTATTGCGCGTCAGTATGAAAAATCAACTGAATCTCGCTCAAGTCGTCGTCAACTAATTGTCGTCACCTTCACTCGCTCTGCTGCTGCTAATATTAAAGCTAAAATTCGGAAATATCTACGTGATGATTTATCTTTACCTCCCACTGGATTCTTGGTAAATACACTCCACGGTTTGGCTTTAAATATTGCTGGTCGTTATCCGGGTTTATCAGGTTTAGATTTAGAAAATTCCACTCTGATTACACCAAATCAAAGTCACCGTCTAATCCGTACCTCAGTAGAACAATGGATTGCATCTCATACAGGAAGTTACGCCAGATTGTTAGAAGGAATGCAATTTGACGGAGAAGAAACAGAAAGATTGCGTCGTCAGTCAGTTTTAAGAACAGAAGTACTACCAGATTTAGCCACAACAGTTATCCATGAAGCCAAAAGTTCTGGTTTATTTCCTCAAGATTTACAGGAATTGGGCAACCAAACACAAGATGAATATGGAATTCTAAACATAGCTGCTGGTTTATATGAACAATATCAGAATTTAATGCGGCTGCGTAACTTCATTGACTATGACGACATGATTGTATCGGCTCTACGGGTTCTAGAAAACCCCAGCGCTAGGAAAATAGAGCAAAATCAAGTTTTCGCAGTTTTTGAAGACGAAGCTCAAGATTCTAGTCCACTTCAAACTCAGCTACTGGAAATTCTGGCTGCTGATGTGGAAGCTAAGTCTCAAATCAATCTTATCCGCGTTGGCGACCCCAATCAAGCGATTAACTCTACATTTACCCCCGCAGATCCAATTTATTTTCGGGAATTTTGCGAGGAATGTGCCAGCCTGCAAAAATTAGCGACAATGGATCAAGCTGGTCGTAGTACCAGAATTGTGATTGAAGCAGCTAACTTTGTTTTAGATTGGGTGAATAGTTTTTATGGCAAAGGTGATAAGATTCGTTCTTTGCCTTTTCGTCCCCAAAAAATCCGGACTGTAGATTTTGACGATCCTCAACCAGATGCTAACCCTCCCAAAGTCGGTAAAGGATTAGAGTTACATACTCCCCGTGATATTCACCATACCGTAGAATTATTGAGTCAAAGAGTCAAAGAATTATTTAGTCCAGACCCAAAAAATATTCGTGCAGCCGTGCTAGTGCGGGAAAATCGTCAAGGACGTTGGCTGACAGAAGAACTTGCATCTATATGTAAAGAGCATAACATTACACTTTTTGATGTGGGAGAACGCGATCGCCATTCTCACGTACCAGAGGAAATATTAGCAATCCTACAATTTTGCGATCGCCCTCATTCTCCAGATTATGTGAAAGCTGCGCTGCGAGTATTAGTACAGCGACGGTTAATTGACACTCAAGACTTGAATGCGATCGCCACTCTCCCAGAAGATTTTTTATATCCGAATGTTTTAGCAACTCCTCAATCGGAGCCAGCACAAAGAGCAGCATATATATGCCGGACTTTACTTCGCGCCCGATTAGAATTACCAGTATATCAACTAATTTCTTTCATCGCCTTAACATTAACCTACGACCAAGCAGAACTAGCAACCGTTGATAAACTCTCAGAAAGAATCAACCAGCAAATTGCTGGTAATAGTTCTTTGGGAGCAATGCTCGCAGCATTAATTGAAATCGTTTCTTCTGAGCGGTTTGAACCAGTAGAAACAGAAGACGACGAAGCTCGTTACACTCGTCCTGGTCAATTGACAATCATTACCATGCACAAAGCTAAAGGATTAGATTGGGATTATGTATTTATCCCATTCCTACATGAAAACTTAATACCAGGTAAATTTTGGGTACCACCCCAAAGCCAATTTTTAGGAGATTTTACTTTATCAGAAGTAGCTCGCGCTCAAATTCGGGCAGCCCTCCACAATCAAAGCAGTATACCAGATGTTACCTACGCTTGGGAGCAGGCAAAACATCTGAAAACCGCAGAAGAGTACCGTCTACTGTACGTGGCTATGACAAGGGCAAAGCGCTTATTGTGGATGTCAGCAGCACAAAAAGCACCATTTACTTGGAGTAAACCAGATAATCTGCAAGCCTCAGCACCTTGTCCTGTATTTCCAGCACTAAAAAAACAGTTTCCTAATTGTGTCAGCTAGCTATGCGCTAATTGTTGATTTATACAACATATTGCGAGTTGCTACCATCCCTGCCACCAAACGCTCCATATCTTCTTCGGTATGAAGAGCGTTAACAGTAATTCTAATTCGGGGTTTAGCAACAAACCAAATTGGAGATACCCAAATACCGTGGTCTTTCATAATTTGTCTACCAAACATCTTTGCATTAATATCTGGTGGTAAAATAACTGGCACAACATTAGTTTCACCAATAGCAACAAAATCATGTTCAGCTAAACGCGATCGCAAGTATCGAGTGTTGTCTTGAAGTTGTTTTACCCTTGCTGGAAATTTACGAACCATACGGATGCTTTCCAAAGCAGCAGCAGTGATTGGTGGTGGTAAAGAAATTGTCCCAATTGAAGTTGGAGAAACATTTAATAATGGTTTTAACTCTTCAACATGGGTACTAATGGCTGCACCAGCTGAAGCAGCAAACTTAGAGAAAGTTGTCATAATCAGTGGTACTACACCCCGAGCGATCGCTTCAGTTGGTAAAAGCCCAAAATGTTCATAAATCCCTCTACCAGTTGAACCAATGGCCCCACTAGCATGAGCTTCATCCATCACGAGTACACTGCCTTCATAATTGTGTAGTACATCCAACATTTGTGGCAGAGGTGCAATATCCCCATCCATTGAAAATACTGCATCAGAGACAACCATAATCCGGTCATCGGTACGTGCATATCGATGCAGTTTACGAGCTAAATCATCTGCATCACAATGACGGTATGCTTTGACTCGGACGCGAGGACTATGACCAAACACTTTACCCGAACGAGTCCCTGCATTAACAATTGCTGAGACAATACAGCCATGATTCAGGACATCAGTCAAAATTAAAGTCTCTTGGGTATTCTGAAAATTTGGTACTGGAATTGCCAAATGACAGAAAGCATCCATCAGAGCTTGCATTGCCATCCACGCATTCATAAATAGCTGTGTGTGGGGTAAATGCTTAAAAGCTGAAATCTCGTCCTCTAGTTGTTGGTGCAGTTCAATCCGACCGCTTAACACTGAGCAGGAACTATTAGAAGTGCCATACTTGAGAATAGCATCAATAGCTGCTTGCTTAACAGCTTCTTCTTGAACTAGCCCTAAGACATCATTTGTACAGAAGGTAAGAACTGTTTGACGCTCACCAGTTGTTGCTTCTTCTATCTCGACTAAATTACCTTGCTTTTGATGACAAATATACTCGTCTGGGTCGAGTCCACTCTCGTACCAGCGTTGGACATATTCTTTAACAATTTTCACAAATTTACTCCTCTCACCTTCTCTCGATACCTTACCGCTTCTGCCTCAACAGCATACTTTCACGAGTTTTATATATGTTATCTAGGTCTAATAAAAAATTACACAAAAATAGTGTTTATAAATACATTACTTACCTTTTTTTGTGAGCTTGGACAATTTGATGGTTGGGCAATGAATATATAACTGGCTGCATTTATTTTTTTAATTAGCTTCATCCAACTCAGCGATGCTCGTAGACCCGACAAAGGCGATCGCCAATAGATAGAGGTATTTGTGTTGGTTTTAGTTTTCATGGGGTTGTGATTGATTTGATTGTTGCATAAATTGTTCATATTGCCGAATAATTAGTCGTTGAACGGCAATAATTGCCGGATTAATTTCGATATAACGCCGTCTAGGAGCAGCCAGATAGGTCTGTTGCTCACTTTCAATCATTTCAATATCTTGAGCTAAAAATTTCTGCAATACGAAGCGCGAAAGCACTTTTGCAAGCAGTGGTTTTAGGGGGTTAAGTATCCATTTAGGTAAGCGAACTTTGAAAAAGAACAAGGCAAAAGACCGACTTTCCGTAGGACTTACTGGTAGCCGCATTAAATATAAACTAGAAACTCCCTTTAAAGAACTGTAATAGTGGGGGTAACGATATTGCACAGATATAGGTAAAGTTGTGACTTGATTAGCTTCAGCACTCAAACCTAAAAATTTGGCAATGCGACCTTTATAAGAAACTTCATATTCAGCTGAAACAGTTGATTCTGTTTCTTGTAAACTTAATAAAACTGGATTAAACCAACCTTGTAGGTTTTGATGTAAAAAACCATGGAATACATCCATTGTATTCTCATTACATATTGAAAAATGTGCCAGGAACTGGGCACTAATAGGTATCATTAATAAATCTGGTTGGTTAAATTCTGGTATAATAGGCGGCTGACAATTTAATGCTATCGGATCTCCTGGGAAGATCCAAATGAGATCATATTTTTCCTGGATTGGATAACTCCGAACTTGGGCTTTAGGCAGTTTCTGTTTCGCCAGATAAGGAATATTAACACAATCCCCACTGCCGTTAAATTCCCAACCATGATAAGGACAAGCAAGGTGACAACCCTGGACTTTGCCCTTGTGTAGTGCTACACCCTTGTGGGAGCAAGCATCCTCTAAAGCATGAATTTGACCATTAACGTCGCGGTAAATAGCGATCGCCTGCTGCCAAATCATCACCGATATGATCTCACCAACCTGCAGTTGGCTTGCCCAACCAACTGGATACCAATAGTTCGGGTTAATACCTACCTCGCGGACACGGTTCTGAACTTTCTGGCTTTTTAGGGTCGTGGCTAGTTCCATTTGTTCGGACTTGTGTTGCCTGTCTCTGTTATAATATTCAAACTTATAGTATTTCTTAAGTCAATCATTTCATTCAGTATAAATGCAGGTAGTGCGTCGGCTTTTACTTTTAGTGGCTTAATCTACCAAAATTTTTAGGTGTGTCATTGATTTTACGTGATCCCAAGCTTTTAGTGCTGCTTTTAGCAGGCTCTCTGACCACAATGACAGGGGGGGTCGTTGCTCCCATTTTGCCAGACATGGTGCAACAACTTGAACTTGATCCTGGGTTAGCAGCTATCTTAGTCAGTATGCATTCCTTAACCCTTGCTTTATTCAGCCTTCCTCTAGGTATATTGGCTGACCGGATTGGAAGACTGCGTGTATTGGTTGCCTCGTTGCTAGTGTATGCAGTAGTGGGTACAGCAGGGGCCTTGATGGAAAGTTTTTGGCCTTTATTAGCTACACGGGGGTTGCTTGGTGTAGCAAGTGGTGGTATAGCTGCGGCTAGCTTAGGCTTGCTGGCAAATATGTATGAAGGTGAAGCGCGATCGCAAGCTTTGGGTCAAGCAACTAGTACCCTAACAATTACTGGAATTCTCTTTCCCCTACTAGGTGGTTGGGTAGGTGCAACTCATTGGCAATTTACCTTTTATCTATACGGATTGGGGTTGCCATTGGCTCTGATCGCAGGCTTAATGTTAAGGACAAAAGAAAAGACAAAACCAAGTGCGGTGGAGCGGTCTTACAAGCTGAGACAAGTTTTGAGGCGTCCCTATGTAATATGGCTGTTAATTACCCTGGGTTTGGCATCAGTTGCCATGTCTAGCGTGGTAATTTATGCACCACTCTACCTGAAGGCAACAATTAAAGCCGGAGCAGTTTTAAATGGCGTTGTTCTGGCATCACGAGCAATTGGTGCTGCTGTAATCTCAGCATTTGGAGCCAGTCAGTTGGCTAAAAGTATTGGTGTAGAACGTTCCACAGCATTAGGCTTCGGATTAATGGCTGTAACATTGGGGACAATTCCATTACTCCATCAACTAAGCTTAATTATGCTGACAGCAGTACTGTTTGGTGTGGGATTTGGCATTGTCCTACCCAACCTTTACAGCACTCTTGCTGACTTCGCCCCAGCAAAACTGCGGTCAAGCGTATTAGCCATTGGCACAGGTGCAGGTTATTTAGGACAGTTTCTTTGTCCCATTCTCCTTAAACCTGTGCTAAGTTCTAGTGGACTAGAAGGAGTGTTTTATGTTGCAGCAAGCGTATCTTTGGTAGCAGGACTGTTGCTGATCTTAATTTCAACAAAAACTACATTTATACCGCCACATCCTCCGGCAACCTAGCTTCCTCCTTTACCTGTAATCCTGCCAGAAAACTTCGATCTTCACTAATGTGAGGAAACTTGAGTTGAGAATCAGGAATCCCCTTTAACACCTGACGTTGGCGGACAATGTTAAAGCTTCCTGGTTCTAAAATCCGCAATCGAGGAGAAGGAACTTGATCTCGACGTTTGGAACCATAATATACGTTAATTTCCTTGAGCTTACTGTCAAAGCTAGCCAAGAAAGCTTGAGGATTGCTAAGTATATGACCGGGAGCAAGTTCAATATTTACTAAATAATGGGCGGGAAATTCATTCTCAGACAAAGTGATACAAAAATCCTCTAAAGCCAAGCCAAATTCTTGTTGTAAAAATTGCATCACCTGAGTAGCATGAAATTCAGTTGTTTTCTCAGTAGTAGACGACAGCAATCCACCGCGACGATACCGAAATACTATCAAGGGAGTCTGCTCGTAAAAGCCAAGAACTTCCACCACATCGCCAATATCGTAACGGTAGAAACCACTATAATTAGTCATCAAGATGCGGTAAAGTTTTCCTGGCTGAACTTCACTGGCAAGTAAAGCTTTAGGGTGTTCTGCTTCCCATTGGTCTTCTGGAATAAACTCAAAAAAACCAGTTTCAATAGCGAGGATACTATCATCTTTATTCAGACCGTGGTAAATACTGACAGTTCCTTCTGCTGTCGCAAACACTGCACCAAACACAGGAGTATCTTCAAGATAAGAGGAAAATCTTTCAAAGTAAAAATCTGAGGTGCCTCCCCTAGCAGTGGCAACATAACTTAGATTAGGCCAAGCAAGTTTTGGGGTCAGCCGTCCTTCTGAACGCAAAATTTCTCGTAATCGTGCAGCCCGACCAGGATTACCTGACCATTTTTGTTCTAATCTAAATCTTAGTGTATCTTCCAATTCCAACCAATCTGCTAGCGTCCCTTTTTCTAAATCTTGGATCAGGTATTCGGCATACCGCTCTAGATAGTTGCAGGTTCTGAGGATGAGCATGGGAAAATTAGCTATCATTCCTCGCATTAATGGATCATTCAAGGAAAATAGAAAGGACAGATAGTGACGTGTTATGCTATCTGAGGCTTTCAAAGTTTCGTAAGGATGAGCAAATAATTGTTCATACAAAAATTTACCCATACGTAGTACTCCTGTACCTCCAGGGCCGTAGTCAATACCTCCTGTGGTACGTCCCGTTATTCGTGCTGTATTGGTCACTAACAATTTGCCAAACTTTTGTTGACGCGATCGCAAAGCTGCACTTAAAAAACCAATGCAAGTCAAATTAGCTACTCCCAAGGAGTTTTGAAAGCGTTGGGTAACGGGGATTAATTTATGCTTTCCCGTTGAACCACTGGTAGTATTAAAGTAAACAACTTGGTCAGGTGTGAGAATGTTTTTCTCACCTCTGGCAATGCGTTCAATATAAGGTTCATAACCACTATAAGGTAGAACTGGAACTCGTTGTTGAAACTGATTGACGGTTTTAATATCCTTCAATCCGTATTTACGACCTAATTCTGTGTCTTTGTAAGCCTGTAAGAGTTTATATAAAAACTGTTCCTGCACAACATGAGCTTTACGGGTTTTCTTTAAAAAGTTTCTCCTAGCTTGTTCAGTAACAACACTTAAAAAAGGCAGTAAGAAATTAGTCATGATAATCTTAATATCCTGGTAATATTTGCGCCCAATGCAGGAATTTTACTGTTAATATTCTTTTGGGAAAATGCATTTTTATACACTAAAAGAATTCAAATTGCATAACCCGGATTATAGAAGTGCAAAGTCTTACGTCTCTATCTATTGTGATTCATATAAAGAAATACTATGGACATCCAATCAAAAAAAAGTGTTGAATCAGAATTATATAACATTACTAATCCTCTACCACGGATTGACATAATCATCCCTAACACCAGAGATATTTTTTGAGAAATACCAAAAAACCGGAACTCCAGTTTTAATTACAGGATTACTGGGAAAATGTAACTGGAATCTAGATTATCTGTGTGAAAAATTAGGCAACCAAGAGTTTGTATTTCGCAATAATGGACATGAGAGATATAGTCAAGACAAACGCAAGTGGACAAACATTGGTAGTGGTGTTGCTTCCCAAAAAATGCCATTCACTGAGTATGCAAAACTGTTGCGAAATCATCAAGCTCACGAAAACAACATTATCCTCAGAACTGTTCAGTAAATCGATTTTGGAAGGTATATCCTACCTCAAGAGCATTACTATCTTGGAGTAGATGGCGGGCATTTTTGGGAATGGTATGTTCAGTACCCTATAGGATAATAGAATATTCTCGGGATAAGTTGCTCTAAGAAATAAATGTCAAAAAGGAGATTCCATGTTAGCGATCGCCTGTTTTGCTGTAGCATTTGTTTTAGCCAGTCTAGTTGAATACTGGCTACATCGCTTAATGCACGTCTCCCAGCGTATTGGTGAACGTCATCGTGACCATCACCGTCGCAATGAAGGACAGGGTGTAGTGTGGGAGTTTCGGGATTATATCAAAGGCAGCTTTTTGGTAATGGTTTTGATGTTCTTTCTTTCTCGGGAAGCTGGGATTGGTTGGTTTCTCGGTGGACTTGTTTATGCTGCATTTTCTGCCTATGCTCATCAGCTACAGCACGAAAACCCAACCAAATGTTTCTGGATGAAAATGCCCGTTCACTACGTGCATCACAAGTATGGAATGTGGCATCATAATTTTGGTCTAGCCGTAGACTGGTGGGATCGGGTTTTTGGCACTTACAAGCCTGTAGAATGGTTAACCCAAGAAGAACTGAGCCAACCTGAACGAGGTTATTTTCAACTGCGGTGGTGGTAAATTATTGTTTCTGAAATCGTTTTTACTGTCATACTTAGTGATATTGTTCTGAAACGCTTAGATTCCTAATTAAGCTGTGATTGGAGAAAAATTAGTTTGAATTACTTCCAAAAGGCACAAGCCCACTTTGTTGCAAGTCATCAGCATCCGATCAATCAAATTTTGCATCACTTGACTAACCTACTAGCGATCGCGGCTGTTTTTTTCTTGTTCTACGATTGGCGACTTACTATCGTTTGTTTAGTATTTACCCAAGTTTTTGCCTTAGGGGGACATGCAGTGTTTGAGAAAAATGAACCTGCTTTTGTCAAATATCCAGGCACTACCATTTTAGTATCAATGTCATGGTCTTTTGAAAATTGGTTTAGCCTACGCCAAGTTTGGCAATACTTCAAGCAAAGAACTGCCTTATAGAAATTATTCCCGACTCCCTTTTACCAAAATTTCAAGGAACAAGAATGTATCAAGGTTTATCAGTAATTGACGCCGATGCCCATAAGTTAGAAAATCCCTTGATCATGCGGGATTATCTAGAACCAGAGTATCGCGATCGCATCGGTCTAGTAATTGATAGTTTAGGCGATCAACGAGCGCGAATTATAGACTTCAATCCGGCAACGGGTAAAAATGATTTTATGCGGATGTTTCCTCAACCACAAGGGATGGGGAAAGGTGGTTTCCGGAACCTACATCCAGAAACAACATTGGGTGCAATGTTCAATAAAGTGCGAATAGAACACATGGACTCGGAAGGTATTGATGTCCAAGTGATCTACGGCACATTGAATTTAATCTTCTCCAGCCTGCTAGATAAAGATTTGGCGATCGCCCTTTGTCGTGCCTATAACAACTATATGGCAGAAGATTGCCAGGGATACAATAATCGACTCAAACCGATTGGTGTCTTACCTCTACAAGACGTAGACTTTGCAGTTGCTGAAATGCACCGTTGTGTCAACGAATTGGGTATGATTGGTGTAGCCGTTGCTCCAAATTTACCAATCCCTCATCCCAAAGCACCTGAAGCATTTCCAGAAATTCGCACTTGTAAGACAATTAGCCATCCTGACTTTAGACCAATATTACAAGCTGCGGTAGATTTAGACATTGCCCTGGGAATTCATGGTGGGCCAGGTTCTTATATGGTAGGTGGCATTTCCGATCACATGGAAACCTTTGTCCTGACCCACATCTTCGTGCAGCGGAACCAGCAACAAATGGCTTTAGCACGTATGGTGTTTGATGGAGCTTTCGAGCAATTTCCGACACTGCGGGTCGGCTTTTTAGAAGGTGGTTGCGGTTGGTTGCCGGATCTTGCCCATGCGTTTCATGAGCATTGGGAAAAACGTATCCGAGACTTTGATCCCAAAAATCCTTATCGCCCTTCCTTGATGGAATTTACTAAGTTAATGATTCAAGAAAGAGGTAGCCACAACAACATCAACTTAATCAGCCAAGCCAAAAACCTCTTCGATCTATTATGGAATACTCAACACGACCCCACTAAAATAGATGATATCAGCTTATATGAACACTACGACCTCCGCCATCGAGATCCATTAGAGTACTTTGAACGAGGTCAAATCTTCACGTCATTTGAATCAGATGACCCAGGCCCAGCATATCTTCATGTAGCTATGGGTGAAGTTGGTAAGCGCTTAGCTTGCTTCTCCGGCGATTATGGTCACTGGGATGGTGTACTCCGTAACTGTGTTAAAGACGCTGCTACAGTTGCTGATTATGATCGAGAGCATTTAGAACTATTGTTGGGTGGTAATGCTCTAGCCCTCTATGGCTCACGTCTGCACCAATCTTTACCAACTAATTTATTAGCGGTATCTTCAGCTAACGCAACATAGTATCAAAAGGGAGTAGGAAGTAGGGAGTAGGGAGTAGGGAAGAATGACTTGTTCCTTTATTGTTCAAAGTTCATTAGTTGACATACTCCTCGCCCCTATAAGTGCGAGGAGTATGTCAAAATTGCCTTATCTAAAAAAGGAACTCTTAAACAGTAATCTGAAAAATCCCACTCTCCCTACTCCCTACTCCCTACTCCCTACTCCCTACTCCCTACTCCCTATATTTAGACGCTTACCACAAATGCGAGCTTTACTTTTATATCCCCTGTTTCCTAAATCCTTCTGGTCTTTTGACAAAGCACTAGAACTTATCGGGCGCAAAGTTTCATTACCACCTTTGGGGATGATCACAGTAGCAGCTATCCTACCTCAAACTTGGGAGTTCCGTTTAGTAGACCGCAATGTTCGGTTTGAAACGGAAGCAGATTGGAATTGGGCAGATTTAGTAATTGTTTCTGGGATGATTGTCCAGAAAGCAGATATGTTGCATCTAATTTGTGAGGCAAAGCGGCGCGGTAAACTGGTGGCAGCAGGCGGTCCCTACGTTACCTCTGTACCAGAAATAGCGCAGTCAGTAGGAGTGGATTTTCTAGTTTTAGATGAGGGTGAGATTACTCTACCACTTTTGGTACAAGCTTTGGAGCGGGGTGAAACCTCGGGGATATTTCATGCTGGGGGTGAAAAGCCTGATCTGCACAACACACCTATTCCAAGATTTGACCTGCTGGATCTCAAAGCCTATAACGAGATGTCAGTGCAGTTTTCCCGGGGTTGCCCATTTCAGTGTGAGTTCTGCGACATTATTGTACTTTATGGGCGTAAGTCGCGTACTAAAACACCCGCCCAACTACTGGCTGAGTTGCAGGCTCTTTATGATTTGGGCTGGCGGCGCTCACTTTTCTTAGTAGATGACAATTTTATTGGTAACAAGCGCAATGTCAAGCTGTTACTACGTGAACTTGCCCCTTGGATGGCGGAACACGGCTATCCTTTCCGCTTAGCAACTGAAGCCTCAGTGGATCTGGCCCAAGATCAGGAACTATTGGATCTGATGATTGCAAGCAACTTTAAATCTGTGTTTTTGGGTATTGAGACACCGGACACTGACAGCTTGGCCTTGACTCAAAAGTTTCAAAATACGCGCAACTCTCTGATTGAATCAGTTCAGACAATCAATCAGTCAGGTCTTTCGGTGATGGCTGGTTTTATTCTTGGCTTTGATGGTGAGAAGGAAGGGGTAGGCGATCGCATCATTGAGTTTGTGGAAGCAACGGCTATCCCCAAGGCAATGTTCGGTATGTTACAGGCTTTACCGAATACAGCACTGTGGCATCGACTTGAAAAGGAAGGTCGTCTGCTGTCTGAGAATCAAGAAACTTATGGTCACCAGATGACCCTGACTAACTTTATCCCCACACGGTCTTTAGAAAAATTAGCTCGTGAGTATGTGAGTTGCTTCTGGGAACTATATGAGCCGAGCCGCTACCTTTCACGGGTTTATCGGCATTTTATTGCCATGAAGCCAGCTGCTCACAAAGTACCTTTCCGGATGCTGGAACTAATAGAGATTAAAGCGGTGCTAATCATTTGCTGGCGACAGGGGATTAAACGCAAAACACGCTTCCAATTTTGGCGTCAGTTATTCTCAATTATCCGGCAAAATTCCAGTGCTTTTGTGCCTTACCTAAGTAACTGCGCTCTCATTGAACACTTTATAGAGTACCGCCAAATTGTCCGCGATGAAATCGAAGCAGAATTAGCTAAGTTATTGGAAAGAAAAGCAAATTGTGAAGCGAATATACCTGAAGCGAGAGAAGCTGCTTTACTGTAGTTAATCTCGATCAGGACTGCGTTCAACACTCCTATGCAAAAAAGATGAGCAATCAAATAGCATTTGACATTCGCGCTGTCGCAACTCCAGCGGATAATGAAATGTTCCTGAATGTTCCAATCCAGGTATATAGAAATGATCCCCATTGGGTGCCACCTCTTCGCAGCAGTGTTGCCAAGCAGCTTTCACCTAGTAATACTTTCTTAGAGTATGGGAAGTTTCAACAATTTATTGCTGTCACTGACAACTCCCAACCAGTAGGACGCATTATTGCCGCAATTAATCAACGCTTAATAGACCGGGAGAATCAAAATGTCGGTCTATTTGGCTTTTTTGAATGTATTCAGGATTTTACTATCGCCCAAGCTTTGCTAGATACTGGCTGCAATTGGCTACGAGAACAAGGTATGACCGTAGCTCGCGGGCCAATTGATTTCTCCACCCACAATAATTGTCTACTTTTAGTTGATGGATTTAACTCATCGCCAATGGTGATGATGCCCTATAACCCATCCTACTACCCAGAGTTTATCGAGCGGGATAATTGGTATAAAGCCAAAGATGCTTATGCTTATAATTTTCCTTTAGATAAACCCTTACCAACAGAATTTGAAAAAGCTTATCGGATTGCTTGTAAATCTGGTGTAACCTTCCGCCCAATTGCTACAAAAGGTAGCGCATTCGAGCAAGATGCCAAAGATATTTATCACCTTTTTAATCGTACCTTTGGTGGTAACTGGAGTTCAACTCCCCGTACTGAAGCTGAATTTTTGGAAGAAGCTAGAGAGCTACAAAACATAGTAGACCCCGATGTTTTTCCAATCGCGGAATACAATGGGGAGATGATCGGCTTTTGGATGGGTTTACCCGATTACAACATACCACTGAAACAGGTCAACGGAAAATTAAATTGGCTAGGAATTCTCAAGTTTCTTTGGTATCGTCGTCAAATTGATCAAGGACGAGTCATTGCCATTTGCTCGCTACCGGAGTATCGCCGGAAAATGGTGTCTTTAGCCTTGATTTATTTAGGAATGCAAGGTGGAATCCAAAAAGGCAAACCTTATAAAAGGGCTGAGCTTTCTTGGGTTTTTGAAGATAATTTTCCTTCACGTAAATTAATTGAAGCAGCTGGTGGCAAAATTTATAAAACTTACCGTATTTATGAGAAAGCCCTTACCTGATTTTTTCCACCATTCATAGTTACTTGCCGATCAGTTTGTTGTATTCTGCATGTGTGAATTTGCTGACAAGGAAACCATATGAAAGCTTTAGTTACTGGAGCCAATGGCTTCACAGGTTCTCACTTGGTGCAAGCTCTACTAAAGCAAGGCCATAGTGTTGTAGGATTGGTACGTAAACAAAGTAATTTAGCGCGTCTAGGGGATTGCGATGTGCAATTAGTTTACGGTGATATCACAGACCGAGATGCGCTGAGAACCGCAATGAATGACGTAGACACAGTTTTTCACACTGCTGCCTATGTAGAATTAGGGCTGGTCAACAAGACAGAAATGCAGCGAGTGAATGTAGAAGGTACACGAGCTGTGCTGGAAGTCGCTCAAGCATCTGGTGTTACTAAATTAATATATTGTAGCACTATTGGTGTATTTGGTGATACAAAAGGTCAAGTCGTTAATGAAGCTTTCCAAAGAACACAAAAGGACTTTTCCTCTGCTTATGACCTCACTAAATACCAAGCTCAACAATTAGTAGATCAATTTGCTAAAGATGGCCTGGATGTCGTCAGTGTTCTTCCTTCAGGAATATTTGGTGCAGATGACCCCCATTTTGGAACTGTAATCCACCAATTTCTCAAAGGAAGACTAAAATTGTGGGCAGGTGGCGATCGCATCACTGGCATTGTTCATGTAGATGACCTGGCCTCAGCCATGATTTTAGCAGCAGAAAAAAGTCAACCAGGAGAGTACTATATAATTTCTGCTGGAGAACTAAGTACCAATGAAATGTTTCAGATTTTCTCCCAAGCAACAGGTATTCCAGTTCCTCGTGAAGCTCCAAAACCTTTAGTGAGACTTGTAGGAAATATACTCGATCCCATAGGAATTCTGCTCAAATGGCAACCACCTCTTAGCCGAGAGCGTGTTCATTATATTTATGACCGTTGTGTGCGAGTAGATGCTAGCAAAGCCCGTCAAGAACTTAATTGGCATCCCCGGTCGGTATCAGAAACTTTATTAGAGCTAACCGATTGTGTTGCAAAAAATTCATAAGAAAGCGATTGCAGGAGGGTTCTGGATCACACTACAAAATTTATTTCCATACTTTTGTCCCACCTAAGTTGTCTGTCTACAGGATAAATTTGAGAAATTAATGGGATAATCTGTAAAACGGTGATAGTATATAAATTCTTGCTAACTATTATTCTGATTATAAACAGAAAATATAGTAATATATTAGATTGTGTCGTTTGAAAGCGAATCCATGCCTAAACTAAAGACTCGTAAAGCTGCGGCCAAACGATTCCGCGCTACTGGTAGCGGTAAAATCGTCCGTCGCAAAGCTTTCAAGAACCATATTCTAGAGAAGAAGACCACTGACAAGAAGCGTAAATTCTCCAAAATGGCAATTGTCAATGAACGAGATGAAGAAAACGTACGCTTAATGCTGCCATATTTGTAATATTTTAGGAACTATAGACAATGACACGGGTAAAACGCGGTAATGTCGCTAGAGTACGCCGCAAAAAGATTCTCAAATTAGCTAAAGGTTTTCGTGGTTCTCACTCAACTCTGTTTAGAACTGCTAACCAACAAGTAATGAAAGCGCTCCGCAGTGCTTACCGCGATCGCAAAAAGCGTAAGCGTGATTTCCGTAAGCTTTGGATAACTCGTATTAATGCTGCTGTACGCGAACATGGTATGAGTTACAGTAAGTTTATTGGTAACTTAAAGAAAGCCGATATCCAGCTAAATCGCAAAATGTTGGCACAAATCGCAATTCTCGATCCAGCAGCTTTCAGCAAAGTTGCTGAATTGGCAAGTCAGGCGAAGTAATAAGGTAGAAGGAAAAAGGTACGATTAAGGGCGTACTCCTTCAAAGAAGCAAGCTATGTGTAAGCGTACACTATGCACTGACGGTTGTTCGCCCTTAGTTGATATCTTGCACCAATGTATTCTCGAATAAAAAATAACTAAGTGTTGATAGATATATCGAATACAATTCTGTCTGTCAGGGACTATAAGTCACTGTCTAATAGCTAAAGTCCTCTTAAAGAGGACTATTTGAGAATGACGTTTTTATGTTACATTAATAACTAAAAAACTTGGAAATAAGAATTTATACGTACAGGTACAAAATTTAAGTTGGAGCTATATTGTCCACTATTTCTCTACAAGTTTGGGACTATACAACAAAAGCTATCCATACCAAGTTAGTATGAATCACCGTAAGTGTTTCTATGGTTAAGCGATTAATCATCGCTGGGTGTTCTAAAAATGATATATGCCTGTAGAGCAATAATTGTTTTACTTTTTACTTTTTACTTTTTACTTTTTACTTTTACTTTACCTTCGAGTGCCGCAGAAAGTCCATTACAGAGAAGGGATCACATAACTATTGCTGTTAAAGATAATCTACCCCCCTTAGGATTTAGAGATGCTAAGGGTAATTTACAAGGTTATGAAATAGATTTAGCCAAAGCTCTAGTAAGAGACTTAGTTGGCAAAGAAAATGCTGCTAAATTGCAACCAGTATTGAACCGCGATCGCTTGTCTATGGTGATAGACGGTAAAGTTGATTTAGCGATCGCTCGGGTTACAGCAACTGAATCTCGCTCGCGTTTAGTAAATTTTAGTATTCCTTATTACTTAGACGGCACGCTAGTAATCAGTAAAGATTCATCTATTGAAACCCTGAACAATCTCATAAATAAAAGAATTGCTGTACTGAGAAATTCTAGTACGATTGCCAGAGTAAAGTATTTTATACCAAAAGCTCAATTAGTGGGTGTGAGTGCTTATGAAGAAGCGCGATCGCTGCTGCAAAGTAACAAAATTGATGCGTTTGCTGCGGATGCAAGCGTTCTTAGTGGTTGGGTACAACAATTTCCTGAATATCGTCTTTTAATAGTTCCTTTATCAACAGAACCTTTGTGTGTGGTGATACCCAAAGGATTACAGTACGATGAAATGCGACGCAAAATCAATAACGCGATCGCTGGTTACATAGCTTCTGGTTGGTTGAAGGAACGCGCTGATTATTGGGGATTGAAACTGTAATAAAGGTGCTTCCTGTGAATCTTTTTTACTTACTATCACCTTACCAATCAAATGATCTAAAGATTTCTTGGTTTTAGTTAACATAACGCACATTTACACGCATTTTAATGATACATTTTTTACCTTGATACATCGATAAAGACATTATTTTACTATCTACCTGCTTCTAAATCTAACCTGACTTAAGCGTCCTATTAGATAATGAATACAGAAGAAATTCAATTGTGTATTTCAAAGCTATGGATAACAATTTAGCAGTTGTATATCTCTCAATACTGGTAGGTTTACTCTCCTTCGCAGTTGTCACCATTTTCCGCCAGATTTTTAAAACTCGTAGAATAGAAAGCGCCTTTTCTAGATTACGTAACAAATTGACGAAAGACAAAGGCACAACTCAAGAATATTACGAATTAGGTAGCATCTATTCTGAAAAGAAACTTTATTCCCAAGCGGTAACACTTTTGCAAAAAGGATTGAAAACAGCCGAAGAAGAAAAAGAAGAAAACGTAGCACCGATTTACAATGCTCTTGGCTATGCTTACTTTGCTCAGGAGCAATATGACTTAGCTATTCGTAATTACAAAGAAGCGCTAAAATTAACTCCCAACTACGTTACAGCCCTAAATAACCTTGGTCATGCTTATGAACGTAAAAAATTAACTGTACAAGCCCTGCAAATGTACGAGGAAGCACTGAAAAACGAGCCAAATAACCCCACTGCAAAACGTCGTGCTGAATCTTTGCGACGCTTGGTTTCTGCGTAGTCTCAATAGTGGCAATTTATGAATTGCCACTACAACTAGCTGTATTTATCGTTGGTGAGAATAACTAGAAAACGTTAAGATTTATATGATGAAAACAAAAAAAATGTTAAAGTCATAACCTGTATTCCAATCAGGAAAAACATTTCAGACTTTGTGAAGAAAAATCAACCCTTTGAGTACATACTTCGCAAGCACCACAAATTTTGAGAAAATCAGAAGCAATTTAACAATTAACTACTCTTTTGTCCTCTTGCTTATTGGACATTATTAGCTTCATAGGGAGAACGCAGTAATGAAATTGGCTTATTGGATGTATGCAGGTCCGGCTCACATCGGTACACTACGGATTGCTAGTTCTTTTAAAAACGTCCATGCCATCATGCACGCACCGTTGGGAGATGATTATTTTAACGTGATGCGCTCAATGTTAGAGCGAGAGCGGAACTTTACCCCAGTAACAGCAAGTGTTGTTGACCGTAACGTATTAGCACGGGGTTCTCAGGAAAAAGTGGTAGACAATATTACCCGTAAAGATTCTGAAGAACATCCAGATTTGATTGTGTTAACTCCCACTTGCACTTCTAGTATTTTACAAGAAGACTTAGCAAATTTTGTTGAGAGGGCATCTTTAGAGACAAAATCAGATGTTTTGCTCGCCGATGTTAATCATTATCGCGTTAACGAACTCCAAGCTGGCGATCGCACTTTGGAACAAATTGTCCGCTTCTACATTGACAAAGCTCGCAAAAAGGGTGAATTACCCACAGATAAAACAGAGAAACCATCAGTTAACATCATCGGTATCTCTACCCTTGGTTTCCACAACCAGCATGACTGTACAGAACTGAAGCGGTTGATGGCTGATTTGGGTATTGAAGTTAATACAGTGATTCCTGAAGGTGCTGCTGTTAACGAGTTGAAGAATTTACCTCGTGCTTGGTTTAACCTTGTACCATACCGGGAATTGGGTATGATGGTAGCCAAGTACCTAGAAGCAGAATTTGGAATGCCCTATGTAGATATTACGCCAATGGGTGTAGTAGAAACAGCGAGATGTATCCGTAAAATTCAGCAAGTAATTAATGCCCAAGATGCTGAAGTTGATTACGAAGAGTTTATTAATGAACAAACTCTATATGTATCCCAAGCTGCTTGGTTTTCTCGTTCTATAGATTGTCAAAACTTGACTGGTAAGAAAGCGGTGGTATTTGGTGATAGTACTCACGCTGCTGCTATGACCAAGATTTTAGCCCGAGAGATGGGCATTCATGTAGTTTGGGCGGGAACTTACTGTAAATATGATGCAGATTGGTTCCGCGAACAAGTAAGTGAGTACTGTGACGAAGTATTGATTACTGAGGATCATGGCGCAATTGGGGACGCGATCGCTCGTGTTGAACCGTCGGCAATTTTTGGTACTCAAATGGAACGTCACGTTGGTAAGCGTCTTGATATTCCTTGCGGTGTGATTGCAGCTCCGATTCATATCCAGAATTTTCCTATCGGTTATAAACCATTCATGGGTTATGAAGGAACGAATCAAATTGTAGATTTGGTTTATAATTCGTTTACTTTAGGTATGGAAGACCATCTGTTAGAAATTTTTGGTGGTCATGATACCAAAGAAGTGATTACCAAAGGAATTTCTGCGGAGTCTGATTTGAATTGGACTAAAGACGGAATGGCTGAATTGAACAAGATTCCTGGATTTGTACGCGGTAAAGTGAAGCGAAATACTGAGAAATTTGCCCGCGATCGGGGTATTGCTGATATTAGTGTTGAAGTGCTATATGCTGCGAAAGAAGCTGTAGGAGCTTAGTTAATAGTAAGTAAAAGGCATTTTTTTAAATGCCTTTTAATACTTTATTATGATTAATAAAAATGAGATTATATTGTGACTCAGCAGCCAGATTATGAGTCTTAGAGAACTGCTCTAATAGCTGAATTAAATCAACTTGGCATAAAGCATACACTTGAGAAAGTTGTTCGCATAGCACAAAAAGCGGATGGGAAAATTGTATTTTTAGAAGTAGGAGATAATAGACGAGGTTTAGAGCATATTTTGCTGAAAGCAGACCAATTTGCTAAAGTAGGTATTAATTCGGAAGAAATACCAGATGCTCTCATTGAAGCAGCTGTTAGAGGTCAAATTGTTGGTTATCAGGGAAAGAGTCATGATAAACCAAGAGCGATTTACGAATTTATTTTTAAAGGAGAGACAAAGTATATTTCCTTAACTGTATCTGATAATGGATATATTGTTGGTGCTAATCCAAGAACAAAACCTACGTAATTCTTTGTTGAGTTAAGTTGTTATGGCTAAAAAAATTAGACTAATGCCAGATTATGGATGTGACCCATTATGGTGGGAAGAAGGTGATGAAGTAGGAGATATAGACCCGGAAACTTTACCTTTAGGTAAGGATACCATTGAACGCTTACACAAATGGGCAAAAGTTTACGATGCAACGTTAAACTGGGACGATCCTACCGACTCAGCGGGATTTGAGACTGAAAAAGCGGAAGCAGCTTTTGAAGAAGAGGGTATCAGTTTGTGGAAGCAACTACAACAAGAACTTTCACCTAATTATGAAGTAATCTATTTTAGCGAAAAACTACACAAACTTATTAATCATCCTAGTGAATTATCTAACTATAGAAGTCTGAAATCATCTGTGAAAAGTTAGAACCCCGACTTTTTTTAAAAGTTGGGGTTCTGGAGATAGCGAGTATGGAAATTTTAAGCGATCGCTAACTTCTAAATCCAAGAAGAATCGGAAAGTAATTATGATTAGCAATAGTGAAAAAATGGGTAAAGTTACAGTAACAATCACCATTACTAACCAAACTGACCAAACTCTAGCAGAAAGAGGGTTTATACCAGCAGAACAAATACGATCCATTACCTTAAATGATGTTTTAGTTGATACTGGGGCGACCAGACTTTGCTTACCTAAAAATATTATTCTTGATTTAGGATTACCTTTTCACGGAGAGGTAGATGTAAAAATAGCTATAGGTATACAAAAAGTTCGCGTTTTTAAAATGTTAAATCTTTCAGTTGAAGGAAGAGAAGGGGTATTTAATTGTATTGAATTACCAGAAGGTTCAGATCCCTTGTTAGGATTAATACCTTTAGAAGATTTAGGATTAGAGCCTGATTTACAAAATCAAAAGCTGCGAGTTTTACCATTAGAAGGAAAAGATACTTATTTAATGGTTATGTAATTCTAATTAACCTACTAACAAAAGAAATTTTATCACAACCTAGCTATTCTGAATTCCACCTTTATTAAGAAGAATGACTTGATTAGCGCGATCGCATAACCATTGACTGTGGGAAACTATTAATATGGTAGGTTTCCACTCAGAATTTGCTGATTGAATATTCTGTAAACGTTGATACAATTTTATTTGCGTTTGGATATCCAAAGCACTGGAAATATCATCAAACACTAATAATTCAGGTTGACGGATTAAAG
>Ga0224723_1000154_pt1 | contig 46287 bp, 36 predicted proteins | sample Balambano_FR2_Me_FD_161647 | JGI IMG/M metagenome (GOLD analysis project Ga0224723, IMG submission 161647) | Freshwater sediment microbial communities from Lake Towuti, South Sulawesi, Indonesia - Balambano_FR2_MetaG | ecosystem: Environmental > Aquatic > Freshwater > Lake > Sediment | place... | reverse complement strand
GGTGTGCTACACTGTCTGACGGAAGTCTTGCTGGGCGTGTCAGCGAGCCTTCAAGGTGGTTGGGGGAGGTTTAGGTCTCCCTCAATCACCGAACAGCCTGATTCAGATGGAGTTCGTGATGCGCGCTACCGATGCGCGTTGAGGAAATGTGATATGTCTGAGGAATTCAGTCGATTTGAGGGGAATATCGTGTTCGCTTGCGCTCTTGTCTTCCCAGTAGGTGTTGCCGGTGATGCTGTGAACGGCACCCGTCTGACCCGTCATCATGCTGGTGCGCCCAGCCAATGAAACCCCGATCACCTCCGCGTGCAGGCTGCTCACGTAGCAACCGCGATTCGCCAGCGCGTCTATGAACGGCATGCGCGCCCGTTCGGTGCGGAAATAATCGGCGCTGATGCCATCCAGCATCAGGATCAGCAACTTTTGTGTCATGCTCGCATCCTTAATAGTGTAACTCATGGCGTGAAGCGGAGGGCAGCGGCTGCCGCCCTCCGACAGCAGATTACATGCTGAAGGCACCCGGACGCAGGTCGATGTAGAATTCTGGATACGCCTGGAAATTGATGCCAGCGCGCATCGCGAAGAAGTCCGCTGTCTGGAAGAGCGGTGCGGTCGGCACATCGTTGAAAAAGATATTGATGATTTGGCGGAAGTCGGCGTAGCGTCCTTCTTCGGAAGCGATCGTGGTACTCAGGCGGTTGTAGATCGTGTCGAACTCGCCCGACGGGTTGTACCGACCGGCCTCGTAATCCCCACCAATCCCCCCACTCTGTGCTATAATCCCGCGCGGTCACGCAAAGGATGGCGCATGTGGATACCGCACAACTGAGCTTCGTGCCGATACTCGTCGTCGGCTTCGCGGCGGCATTGGGGCTGACGCCCCTCTCGCGCCAGATCGCCCTCCGCCTCGGCTTTGTCGATAAACCCGCCGCGCGCAAACTCCACCAGACATCGACCCCGCTGCTCGGCGGGCTTGCCATCTACATCGCCTTCGCGCTGGCGCTGCTGCTCTTCAGCCCGCCGCAGCATCTCATCGAGTTCGGCGCGATCCTCAGCGGCGCGGCGTTTCTGGCACTCATCGGCGGGCTGGACGACAAATACAATCTCGGCATCCGCATCCGCCTGTTGGCGATGGCGGTCGCCGCGCTCGTCATCGTCGCCGCAGGCATCCAGATACGATTGTTCAACAACCCCTGGATCGACATCCCGGTGACGATCTTCTGGGTCATGACCGTCACCAACGCCGTCAACTTCAACGACAATATGGACGGACTGGCGGCAGGCTTGACCGCTATCGCCGCCGCCTTCTTCATGATCATCGCCGTCACACAGGAACTCAGCCTGGTCAGCACGCTCGCCGCTGCCCTGCTCGGTAGCGCGGTCGGCTTCCTGATCTACAACTTCAACCCCGCCAGCACCTTCATGGGCGATATGGGTGCGCTGGTGTTGGGCTTCATTCTGGCGATTCTCGGCATCAAGCTCGAATTTGGCGCGCAGCCCCTCGGCGTCACATGGATGGTGCCGCTGCTGGTGCTGGCGCTGCCGCTGTCCGATATTCTGCTGGTGGTCGTCACGCGCCTCAGCGAAGGACGTTCCCCGGCGCAGGCGGGCAAAGATCATACCTCGCACCGCATCATGAGTCTGGGCTTGAGCCAGCGCAAGACGATTGCCGTGCTGTACCTCTTCTGCACGCTGGTCGGCGGCGTGGCGCTGGTCGTCAGCCTGGCTGAAGAGCAGATCGCTTGGCAGGTCGGCATCGGCGCGTTCGTCCTGCTGGGGTTGTGGCTGGGGTTGATGGCATTCGTCCGGCTGCGTTTCCAGCCTGGCAAGCCAAAGGGATAAACAGGAGCTTATGACGCAAACGTATGTTGTCACCGGAGGCGCGGGCTTCATCGGGTCGCACATTGCCGAACGCCTGCTGCGTGAAGGTTATCATGTGCGCGTGGTCGAGAATTTCACGACCGGCAAGCGCAGCAATCTTGACCGCCTGCTGCCCCATGTCGAACTGCACGAAGTCAGCATCACTGATAAAGACGCGCTTGACCGCGCTTTCGCCGGAGCCGATTATGTCTTTCATCAGGCGGCGCTGCCGTCCGTGCCGCGTAGCATTGACGACCCGTTGACAACGCATCACTTCAACGTCACAGGCACGCTCAACGTCCTGATCGCCGCGCGCGATGCGGGCGTAAAGCGCGTCGTCTATGCTGCGTCGTCGTCTGCCTATGGCGATCAGGCGGGCGAAGAGAAAGTCGAAACGATGCAGCCGCATCCCCTGTCGCCCTACGGCGTCTCCAAGCTGGCGGGTGAATACTACTGTCAGGCGTTCACGCAATGCTACGGGCTGGAGACCGTCTGTCTGCGCTACTTCAACGTCTTCGGTCCGCGCCAGGACCCGCAATCGCTCTACGCCGCCGTCATCCCGCGCTTCGTCACCGCCATGCTGCGCGGCGATGCGCCCACGATTTACGGTGATGGGCAGCAGGCGCGCGACTTCACTTACATCGATAATGTCGTGCATGGCAACCTGCTGGCGACGCAAGCGCCGGACGCCGCCGGACAGGTGATGAACCTGGCGCTTGGTGGCAGTATCACGCTGCTGGAACTGGTGCAGAAGATCAATCGGCTGCTCGGCACGAATATTCAGCCCGTCCATGAACCCGCGCGCTCCGGCGACATCCAGCATTCGCAGGCGTCGATTGCCCGCGCGCAAGACCTGCTCGATTTCGCGCCCGTCGTCGATTTCGACAGCGGGCTGGCGCGCACGGTTGCGTGGTATCGGCAGCAGGGCTGATGCCGATGCAGCTCTCGCATGTTATCAAGGCGACGGGGATCGCAGGCGCGGAGAAGTATCTGCTGCAATTGCTGCCCGGTCTGCGCGCGCGCGGCGTGGATGCTCGGCTGCTGCTATTGCAAGAAGCGGCGCGCCCGCAAGACGAGTTCGCGCGGCTGCTGCGCGAGGCGGATGTCCCGGTCGAGCAGCACACGATGCAGCGGCATGTTGATGCGGCGCTGCTGCCGTGGCTGACGGGTTATGTGCGCAGCCACAAGCCCAACATCGTGCATACGCACCTGCTGCACGCCGTCCTGTATGGCACTCTCGCAGCAAAGGCGGCAGGTGCGCACACCATCAGCAGCCATCACAACGATGATCCGTTCCTGCGCACACTTCCGCTGCGCGTTACCTATCGCCAGTTGTGGCGCATGATGGACGCGGGCATCGCCATTTCCGAGCATATTGCCGAGTTTTGCCGCGCAATCGAAGGCGCACCCGCCGACAAGCTCCAGGTCATCCATTACGGCTTGCCCGCCCCGCCGCCAACGCGCGATACGACGGCGCGCACAGCACTGCGCCGCGAGATCGGCGTGAGCAAAGACGCGCTGCTCGTGGGCATGATCGCGCGGCTGACCGAACAGAAGGGCGTGACGTATGGCTTGCAGGCGTTCGCGCGCGTGAGTGAACGTTACCCCGACGCGCATCTCGTCATCATTGGCGATGGCGACCTGCGCACGGCGCTGGAAGCAGAAGCGCGGACGCTGCGCCTGAAGCCCTGGACGCACTTCCTGGGCTGGCGTGCGGACGCGGCGGCGTTGATGCGCGGGCTGGACGTGCTGCTCATGCCGAGTCTGTGGGAAGGCTTCGGACTGGTGCTGCTGGAAGCAATGGCGGCGTCGCTGCCCGTCATCGCCAGCAACGTCAGCGCCATACCCGAGATCGTTGTGCATGGCGAAACCGGGCTGCTCGTCCCTCCCGGCGATGTGGAAGGACTGGCAGCGGCGCTCGACCGCCTGCTGCGCGATGCCCCGCTGCGCCAGCATATGGGCTTACTGGGGCTGGATCGGTTGGAGACGCACTTCAGCGTCGCACAGATGATCGACAAGACGATTGCGGTGTACGCACTGGTAAACGAACGGCGCGGCAAATGATATACAAGTCTAAAAGACTATCTGTAAGTTGTCGAACAAGGGGGTTCACCCCCTTGTTGCAAGGGACTGAAGTCCCTTGTTCGGGTATCTTATGGATGGATACCAAGCGCAATAGCAGGAAACCCTGATGTGTGGTTTATGTGGTGTTCTGCATCTCGATGGCGCGCCCGCCGATGCTGCGCTGGTCGAGCGCATGACGGCGCTGCTGCTGCATCGCGGTCCTGATCAGGGGCGTGTGATTGCGGATGGAAGAGTCGCGTTGGGCAATCGTCGGCTGGCAATTCTGGACCTGTCGCCCGCTGGGGCGCTGCCCATGCAAAGCAGCAATGGCGCGCTGACGCTGGCATACAACGGCGAAATCTACAACTATCCGGCGCTCAAGGCGCAGCTTGAAGCGGCGGGCGAACGCTTTGTCTCGCACAGCGACGCCGAGGCGATCCTGACACTCTATCGCCAGCGCGGGTTGGATATGTTCGCGCCGCTGCGCGGCATGTTCGCGCTGGCGTTGTGGGACGCGCCCAACCAACAACTGCTGCTGGCACGCGACCGACTCGGTGAAAAGCCGCTGTACTACTATCACGGCGCGCACATCCTCGTCTTCGCCAGCGAAATCAAGGCGCTGCTGGCACACCCCGCCGTGCCGCGTCAATCGGCGCTGGACGCGCACAAACTGGCGCTGTATCTGGCGTATGGCTATATCCCCGCACCGGATACGGCGTTTGTCGGCGTTCGCGCGCTGCGCCCCGGTCACTATCTGCATGTTGTTGATGGCACGCTGCGCGAAGGTTGCTACTGGTCGCCGCCGCCTAACGCCGCCGCCGACGAAAGCGCGTCAGTTACAACGCACCGCCAGCACATCCATGCAGCGCTGGAAGATGCTGTGCGCCAGGCGCTCATCAGCGATGTGCCGCTGGGCGCGTTCCTGAGCGGTGGGCTGGACAGCAGCCTGATCGTCGCGCTGATGCGGCGGCATTCCAACAGCAGCGTCAAGACGTTCAGCATCGGCTTTGAAGGCGATGACAGCTTTGACGAAACGCGCTACGCCCGCCAGGTCGCACAGCATTTGCAGACCGAACACACCGCCTTCACCGTTAAGCCGGAAGCGGTGAGCCTGCTGCCCAAACTCGTCTGGCATCACGACCAGCCGTTCGGCGATAGCAGCGCCATCCCGACGTACCTCGTGAGCAAGCTGGCGCGCGAGCAGGTGACGGTTGCGCTGACGGGCGACGGCGGCGACGAACTGTTCGCGGGTTATGACCGCTTCCGCGCGGCGTCGCTGATTGGGCGCGTCAAGCGGCTGCCCGCCCCGCTGCTGCATCTGGCGAATGCTGTGCTGTCGCGGTTGCCGGAAGGGACGCGCTACGATAACCGCATCAAGCGGGCGCGGCGCTTTGTGCGTGGCGCGCGGCTGCCGTTCCTGCTGGCGTACTTCGACTGGGTGCGGCTGTTCAGTGAGGATATTAGCTATGATTTGATGGGTGCTGTGGCAGGAATGGACGGCAAGAATGCCGTTCGTACAGATAGTGCATCACAACGTTCTGGTACGGACGCCATTCATGGCGTCCATTCAATCAGCTTGCTTTCCTCCGATCCCGCCGCCGCTGATTATCTGCGCCGCGCGGGGGCGATCAGCAGCGGCGAGACGGTGGCGGCGCTGCTGGATGTCAACCTGCAAACGTACCTGCCCGATGACCTGCTCATCAAGACCGACCGTTCGAGCATGGCGGCATCGCTGGAGACGCGCGCCCCGTTCCTTGATCATGTGCTGGTGGAAGCGGCGGCGCGCGTGCCGCTCAACCTGAAGCTGAACGGCATGACCAGCAAGTGGCTGCTGAAAGCGATCGCCGCCGACTATCTGCCACATGACATCATCCATCGCCCCAAGCACGGCTTTGGCGTGCCGCTGGGCGCGTGGCTGCGCGCGGATAGTGCGCCTGTGCGTGATATACTGCTCGGTCATGAGGCACGGCAGCGCGGTTTGTTCGACGTGACGGCGGTGGCGCGGCTTCTCGATGACCACACTAGCGGCAAGCGCGATCACTCTCAACGGATCTGGGCGCTGCTGACGCTGGAATGGTGGCATCGCTTGTTTATCGACCCAGCGCAACTGGCAGCACCATGACGACAACTCCTCCCATTCGCATCGTCCGCCTGATCGCCCGCCTCAATGTCGGCGGACCAGCGATCCACGTCAGCTTATTGACTGAACGCCTGCGCGAACGCAACTATCAGACCACGCTTGTGTGCGGCACGGTCAGCGCGCACGAAGGCGACATGACCTACTTCGCCCGTGAGCGCGGCATTGAACCTGTTCTGATCCCCGAACTGGGGCGTGAACTGCACCCGCTGCGCGATATTGTCACGCTCTGGAAGGTCTATCGCCTGCTGCGTCAGCTCAAACCGGATGTCGTACACACGCACACGGCGAAGGCAGGCTTCATCGGCAGGGTTGCGGCTTGGCTGGCGGGCGTGCCTGTGATCGTGCATACGTTTCACGGGCATGTGTTTGAGAGCTATTTCAGCCGCCTGACGACCAATGTCTTCATCCTGCTCGAACGCATCGCTTCGTCCATGTCCGACACCATCATCACGCTGACGGAAAGCCTGCGCCGCGATCTATCGGAAAAATACCGCGTGGCGCGCAAGGGGCGCATCACGGTGCTGCCGCTCGGTCTTGACCTGGCGGCGTTCACAACCATGCCGCGTCGGTCGGGTGCGTTCCGGCAGGCGCACAGCATTGCGCCGGATGCGCCGCTGCTTGGCATCGTCGGGCGCATCGTGCCGATCAAGAATCATGCGCTGTTCATTGAAGCGGTTGCGCTCGTGCGCGACCGCTATCCGGCGCTGCGCGTCGTCATCGTCGGCGATGGCGAACTGCGCGCAGAGGTTGAGAGGCAGGTGGCGGCGCGCGGCTTGCGCGATTGCGTGTTATTCGCAGGCTGGCTGCGTGACCTCGCGCCCGTCTACAGCGATCTCGATGTGCTGGTGATGAGCAGCCTGAATGAAGGCACGCCCGTCTCGGTCATCGAAGCGCTGGCATCCGCCTGCCCGATTGTCTCGACCAACGTCGGCGGTACGTCAGATTTGCTGGAACAGGGCGCGCTCGGCACGCTCGTGCCGTCGGGCGATGCACGGGCGTTGGCGGACGCCATCTGCGCGACGCTGGCGCAGCCGCCGGATATGGAACAGGCGCGGGCGCTGATGGTCGAACGTTACGGGATTGAGCGACTGGTGCGCGATCTGGACAGTCTGTATCGCGGCTTGCTCAAGAAGAAGGGGCGCATCGCCGTGACGCAGGAGATGCCGCAGGCGCGGTTGTAGACAGTGGGAGCATGTATGTAGCCGCGAAGGACGCCAGTAAACTCATCATGGGATGCTCACGGAGCCAGCGAGACTCCAATTCCGCAATATGCCACCAATTGTGGTTATCCCAAATTGTCCGTTTGGACTGATAGAGCTATCCTTGACTTACCCACTCGTTACTTCAGCATACCATTCGAGTATACCGCGCCCGCCTGCCGTAGGTGTGCTGCTGCAAATATGAAAGGCGTCGGCGCTGGAAGCGCCCAACCCCCTGCACAGTAATGTCGAAGGCAGGCAGCTCAATCGCAATGAACAGCCGCATCGCCTACCCTGTGCGTTCAGCTTGCAATATCTGGTCGGCGACGCTCTTCAGGTCTGCACCCACAATGTCCGGCTGTGGCGTGAGGGGGTCTAGCACAGCACCTGGTCGAGCGATGAACGCCGCCGCACAACCCGCACGCAGCGCCCCGGCAATGTCCCAAGCATGTGCCGCTATCAGCCGCACATCCCCGATAGCAACCCCCATCCGTTCCGCTGTCATGTGGTAAGGTTCGGGTGCTGGTTTCAGCCGCTTGACCTCATCTGCCGACAGCACCTGCTCAAACAGGTCGCGCAGCCCGGCGTTGGTCAACTGTGCTTCTGCCACTTGCAACGTCGAATTGGTCAGCGCTGCCAGGCGCAAGCCTGCGCTGTACAGCCGTTGGAGATTAGCGCGCACATCCGGGTGCGGCGGCAAACTGGCAAGTGTTCGTCCGATCGCTTGTTTATCTTCGGACGTTATATTTACCCCGTGCCGTGCTGCCACCATATCCAGCGCTGCCATGCCGATCTGCCCAAATGGTGTGTAGGCATCCGTAATCACGCTGACAAACGCCGATTGAATGAATTGCCCGAACCAGAGCTTGCGCACGCTGCCATCACCAAATATACGCTCAAAATGCGGGTCAAGCGCTTTCAAGTCGAGCAAAGTCTCATTAACATCAAAGGCGAGAATGCGTGGCATGGCAATTGCTCCCTGCATATTGGAAGTGGAGCTTAAGGTATAACACAAAGCGCAGTACTTTCGCCGCTTTCCCGTTTGGAAGAGTGCGGTAGATTGCGTGAGCGAGGATGAGCAAATGCTGGACTCACAGACCGAGCAGCAGTGGTAACATGTTGCGCGCAAGCATAATCGGGGTCAAGATAGAGCCAATTTATTGATGGGAGACGCCCTTTATGCCCGACCGCACTCATGACAAACTCGCATACCTCGCCGAGCAGCTTGAGGATCTGAAGCAGCAAAGCCTGTACAACCACATCCGCACGCTCGAAAGTGCGATGGATGGGCGCGTCGTCATCGACGGCAAACCCGTCATCAACTTCTGCGCCAATAATTATCTGGGGCTTGCCAACCATCCGCGACTGAAGGACGCCGCCAAACGCGCAATTGACCAGTACGGCATCGGTCCCGGCGCAGTGCGGACGATTGCTGGCACCATGACGCTCCACGATCAACTGGAAGCGCGGCTGGCACAGTTCAAACAGGCTGAGGCAGTGGTGACGCTGCAAAGCGGCTTCACGGCGAATCTGGCGACGATTCCGGCGCTGGTCGGCGCGGGCGATGTCATCTTTTCCGACCGCCTCAACCACGCCAGCATCATCGATGGCTGCCGCCTGAGCCGCGCGACCATTGTCGCCTACGAGCATAACGACGTGGCGGACCTGCGCCGCAAGATCGCCGAGACGACCGACTATCAGCGCCGCCTGATCGTGACCGATGGCGTCTTCAGCATGGATGGCGATCTTGCGCCGCTGCCGCAACTGCTGGAAGTCGCGAATGAACATGGCATCCTGTTGATGGTCGATGATGCGCACGGCGAAGGCGTGTTGGGGCGCGGCGGACGCGGCATTGTCGATCATTTCGGCTTGCATGGCAAAGTCGATGTCGAAGTCGGCACGATGAGCAAGGCGTTTGGCGCGGTCGGCGGCATCATCGCGGGCAAGCAGGTGATTATCGACTGGATCAAGCAGCGCGGGCGTCCATTCCTGTTCAGCAGCGCCATGACCGTGCCGGACGCCGCCGCGTGCCTGGAAGCGGTCGATCTGCTTGAAAGCAGCGATGATCTGGTGCAGCGGTTGTGGCAGAACACCGAGATGATGAAGCACGAGATGCAGAGTATGGGCTTTGACATCGGCAGCAGCGCCACGCCGATCATCCCGCTGATGCTGGGCGATGTGGCGTTGGCGCGCGAATTCAGCCGTCAGTTGTTCGACCATGGCGTTTTCGCGATGGCAATCGGCTTCCCGACCGTGCCGAAGGGCAAGGCGCGCATCCGCGTCATGAACACCGCCGCGCACAGCAGCGCCGATCTGGAAGAGGCGCTGACGGTATTGCAGCAGGTCGGCAAGTCACTGGGGGTGATTTAGCATGTTCGCCAGACGCCGCCCGCCGATGCGCGAGAAGATCACGCTGATTACCGGTGCTAATGGTGAAGTCGGGCATGGTCTCATCCAGCATCTATCGGCGTCACGCGGCGCATCGGATGTCGTGGTGCTGGATTTGCGCGGGCTGGAGGAGACGATGCGCAGCAAGGTCAACCGCGTCATCATCGGCGACATCCTCGATAACGAGCTGATCAATCTGCTGCTGAACGAGTACGAAATCGACACGATCATCCATCTGGCGGCGCTGCTTTCGACGCACTCCGAGTTCAACCCTGAGACGGCGCATCGCGTGAATGTGCAAGGCACGCTGAACCTGCTCAAGCTGGCTATCGAGCAGGGCAAATCGCGCGGGCAGCCGATCAAGTTCCTCTTCCCCAGTTCGATCGCCGTCTACGGAATGCCGGACACTGAGACCAAACGGCGCGCGGGTGCAGTCAACGAGCATGAGTACCTGTACCCGACGACGATGTACGGCTGCAACAAACTGTACTGCGAGCATCTGGGGCGTTACTATGCGCAGTACTATCAGCAGCTATCGGCAACGCCGTCGCCGGGGGTGGATTTCCGCTGTGTGCGCTTTCCGGGCTTGATCAGCGCGCAGACGATGCCGACGGGCGGCACGAGCGACTTTGCGCCGGAGATGCTGCACGCGGCGGTGCAGAGCAAGCATTACGCTTGCTTTGTGAGCGAAGACGCGCAGATTCCGTTCATGGTGATGCCGGACGCTATCAAGTCGCTGCTGATGCTGGCGGACGCACCACAGACAGCGCTGAAGCATTATGTTTACAACGTGAGTAGCTTCACGCTCTCTGCTGGAGACGTTGCTAAACGACTGCGGCGCAGCTTCCCTGATGCGCAGATCACTTTTGATCCAGACGGCACGCGCCAGGCGATTGTCGATAGCTGGCCGCTGGATGTGGATGATGCCGCCGCGCGTGCCGAGTGGGGATGGTCGCCGGATTATGACGCCGACCGCGCGTTCGACGAGTACCTGATCCCGACGATACGGGGGATATACGGGGTGTGAAGTGAAAGTTGATAGGTCAAAATAGTCGCATTTGGCTGGGAAACTGTGCTTCCCCCAAGACACCGTCGACAAAAATGTCTTCGATGGATAGCTTGCCCAACTCTCTCGGTTCAAGCTTATACAATCCGCCACCATAGACACGTCCCTCACCGATTAGCATCTCAGCTGGGATGCTCTTCAACGCCAACCAGATGCAGCGCTTCAAGTCTTTGTCGCCGCTTATTCGGTTCTCCAGCTCCTGCTTGGGATAGAGATTTAGATAGACATTGGGCGCGACCGCGCGCGAGTGATTGAGAATGAAGCGGAAGGGGCTGCGTGCGCGCGTGTCAGACGATCTTCCCATATAAGTACATAGGAATGGCGATGGCGCGCGCTTATCCTGTGAATACCACACCCGCCGCTGTTGGCACAGGTAGCGTTCGTGGATGCCCTGCGCACGCCCGGTCTGTATATAGCGCCAGAGATCGGGATACTGTTCGGCAAGTTTCGTTTCGGGTAAATCGCAGTCGATCAGGAAGCAGGCATCTTCCAGCATGGGATTGCCATGCTCATTGGCCAGGACTTCATCGTTTAGCAGATAGCGTGGACTTGGCAGAATGGGCGTCAGGAAGCGTGGTGGCAAGTTGTAGCTGTCGATTTGCGCTTTGCCAACGATGAAGAATTCATTGGCTCCGGTTGCGATCCCACGCCGGATCTCGAACAGGTCTTCCAGTTTTGCTGCATCGTGATTGCGCGCTCGCACCTGCTGCTTCGGAAAGCGTGTCCATTTCGCTTCGTGTTGAAGTGCAGTGATCGCGACGGACTGCTGGATGCGCGGTTGCTCGAATGTCCCACCAAGCGAAAAACACACCTGATGATCCGGTGGCGGAACGGATTTGCGGAACCAAACGACGGCTGAGGAAACCAGCGCATCATCGAACTGGGTATCTTCCGGCTCAAAGCGGTGGATGTCAAGCAGCGTCACTTGTGAAGTCAGATAATGACGGATAGTGCTACCGTAGTTGACATCCATAAACTCACTGGGAATCAGCCAGACACCAAGACCACCTGCTTGAAGCCATTCATGCGCGATGCAGAGAAAATAAACATACAAGCCAGAAAGCCCACTCAACTTCGCATGGATTGCTCTGGCAGACTGCGCTTGGAGGCGGAGCTTATGATCTGACTGAAGATGATGGTGACGTACATAAGGCGGATTTGAGACGATGAGGTTATATCGTTCTGCCTCGGTGCTGGGCGGCGCAACGAACGTGAAGTCCTTGATTTCGATGTCGATGTCGTAATTCCGCCAGAGCAGTTTGGCTTCCTCACCAAATTGTGGATCGATTTCGTAACCTCGCGCATAGCCGATGCGCTGCGATGTGAACGCCCGCAGGAGCGCTGAATAAAACGCTCCACTGCCGATGGCTGGCTCTAAAAACCGGATCGTCTCTTCAGCAGCCAACAGGTGCTTTGTTCGCTCCATGATCCAGGTCGCAAGTAGTGTCGGGGTCGCAAACTGTCCCAGTCGATTGCGCTCGGCTTTCGACTTCCTCGCATCCAGCGCTGCCTGAAGCTCTAGACGACGGTTTTCGAGACTTTTCAGGGTGTTCATTGTCATAGTCCAAACTCGATCAGATCGTCCATCCGATGCTCCCAGACCCAATCGATGCCCTCTGCCGCTTCATAGCCTAGATATCCACTATCGAAATAGCCGCCCAACAGCAGGATGAAGCGTACATCCTCACCGAAGGTATTACGAAGCTGACGCATCTTGGTCGCTTCTTCCTTGCGCCGCTTATTTGTGTTCGTAAAATCGCCTGCCGACTTTGCTTCAATCAATAGTGGCAGATTACCATCCATCCCTGTTTTGGGCATCACAATTGTATCAATAGGCACGCTGACGAATTCGCCGCTTGACTGTATGGCGCGAACATTGACCCGGTGAGCGAAAGTACCTGGTTGAATGTTGTGCAGGCTGCGGACTTCGGAAGGGACATAGCCACGCGTTTCAAGCCAGGTGGTGATACGCTTAAGCTGACGCTTCTCCTGCGCGTTGCGGATCAGCGGGTCAGTCAACATGCCACAGATGCGATCTGCGACCACCGTTGACGCGCGGCGTACTTCGTCTGGACTTGGCTCGCGGTATTCGGCGAACCAGATAAAAACATCCCGATCGAGTATCTCTTTGATGATGGTGATGATGCGCTCAAGCTGTTCACGCAGTAGCGTCTCGGACATCCGAACTGGTACGCGCTTATACTTCTCCATAGTCTCGATCAGGCTTTTGGAGACTCGCGCCAGACCAACGAGACGATCTTGCGCAAGTGGCGGCGCAGTGGACATGCGGAACATCTCCAACGCATCGGGGTGTTGAAAGAGAATGTCAGCAGTGATATTGCGCAGGTTGTCTGTGCGCTTCAGGATATCCTCGACATAAGTTGTGGCACGAGCGCGCGTCTCCCGATAAGCAGCGGGCGCATACTGGAGAAACCAGCGGTTGTACTCATCAACAGAGAGTTGAGTATCGGCTTTCCAGCGCTGCGGTTTGTCCAGATTGACTGCCATCGATCATCCTGCCAAGAGGTGCACACTTGTTCACCATGAGTGTAGCATGTTCCAAAGACTTGTAGAATGGCATTACGCCGTCCCCCTCACACTCCACCCAGCAAGAACCGCAGTGCATCTGGCAGCCGCCGCGCCCACGCCGATTCGTTGTGCGGCGCGCCCTCGTCTTCAACATACATCAAGTTCTGCCCCGCCACGTAGCCATGTGCCAGCAGCACATCGCGCAACTCACGCACACCATCACGGTACATCGTATTGAAGTAGCGGGCGGCGATGCGAAACTGCGTCAGCGTGTCGCCTTCGCGCGTGCCGACATCGAGGTAGACGCGCCCGTGTCCGGATGCGCGGCTACGCGTCGTCTCCAGCAGCTTGTTCTCGCCGAACCAGTAGGCAGTGCTGAACGCGCCGCACAACCCGAACACGTCCGGGCGCATCAGGAAGCCGTACAGACTGATCAGCCCGCCCATTGATGAGCCGGCGATGCCCGTCGCCGCGGCGTCCGTCCGCGTGCGAAAGTGCGCGTCGATCAGCGGCTTGACGGTCTCGACCAGGAAGGCGATATAGGCGTCGCCTTCGCCGCGCATACGCTGGAGACCCATCTTGTAATCATACGGGCTGTACTCGATGCGCCGCCGCTCGCCCGCATTCGGCAAGCCGACGATGATCGCTGCCCGCCCTTCACTGGACAACGCCATCATCGTCTCATCCGCCTGCCATTCACCCGCGTAACTGGTGGCGGCATCGAACAGGTTCTGACCGTCGTGCATGTAGATCACTGGATAGCGGCGCTGGCTCGATGCGTAATCCGGCGGCAACCAGACCAGCACATCGCGCGCGTTGCCCAACTGCGGGCTGGCGAACCCGTGCCACACGCGCAAATCGCCGACGACCGTATGCCCCTGCTCCTTCGGATAGGCGACCCATTCGCTCATGCTACGCTCCCGATACTGCTGCTATCGAGAGCAGATTGTAGTGGACTTTTACCACCCGCGCACGGCGCTCTTGTCGCCTTCCGGCATGGGGCTGACGTTGATACCCACCAACGGTATGCTATACCAGGTGAGTTAAAAAAGAAACGAGTTGGTCAAGCATCTTAGACTGTAGAACTGGAAACGGAGCCATGTGACCAGGAAACGGAATGACCCGTTTTCTTGGCGGGTTAATCCGCTGCTTAACGCCTGTAGCACAGCATCTCATGTTACGATGGTAATCAGGAATGGTGATGAGCTAACATCTAATCGCCTTCATGTGCGCAAAGGAATGGTCTACGTGCATACAACACTTCTGACTGTTGATGACATTCGCCAAATCGTCAGAATGGTTGGACTACCATCATTAATGCGCAGCATGATCGCCGCGCTTGAGCAAGCATTCATCGAGTATGACGAACAAGCGACTGTCATTCCACCTCGCGCAGGTTTTTCTTATGAAGAACCGTACTCCGGCTTGATCGAGTGGATGCCAGCGCTGAAGCGCAACGGCTCCGTCACGCTCAAGATGGTCGGCTACCATCCACACAACCCTCATCAACACGAACTGCCAACGATTGTCTCATCGATTGGGGTCTACGACGTAAGCACAGGCATTCTGAACGGCATGATGGATGGCACGTTTCTTACGGCGCTGCGAACAGGCGCTGTCTCTGCCATTGCCAGTCGTTACCTGGCGCGGCAAGACTCTCAGATTGTCGCTCTTGTCGGTGCTGGCGCACAGGCGGTTACGCAACTGCACGCGCTCGCGACCATCTTTGACATCCGCCAGGTCACAGTCTACGACGTTGATGCGTCAGTCAGTGAAAGTTTCGCGCGCCGCGTCGCCTTTCTGGGTATTCCGATCACAGTCATGAGCCAAACGCAGCTTCCCCATCTGGTCGCCACTGCCGACATACTGTGTACTGCCACGTCAACTTCTGTCGGTTCTCCGCCGGTGATTCCCGATGTCCCGACGAAAGAGTGGCTGCATATTAACGCCGTCGGCTCGGATTTTCCCGGCAAGACTGAAATCCCTTACGCAATGCTGCGCCGCGCCTTCGTTGTCCCCGATTTTCCAGAACAGGCTCGGCACGAAGGCGAATGCCAGCAGCTTGCGCCAGACGAGATCGGTCCAGCACTGCACGTCTTGATGAAGAGTGCCAGGGAATACGCTGACAGGTGCGATCAACTGACTGTGTTTGACTCGACCGGATGGGCACTTGCCGACGCTGTAGCGGCACAGTTACTGCTCGATCTGGCGCGCAAACACAGCGTCGGGCGTGCGGTCAATCTACAGCATGTACCTGTCGATCCGCACAACCCTTACGACTTCTCGACTTAAGCGTGCTTACGGAGACTCCCCGAGCAATTGGGCAGCAACTTCTTCATCGCTCAACCGCGCAATTTCCGCCATCACGAGCTGTTCGACTGCGTTTGCCAATCCTGCTACGGTTGGGCTGGCAAAAAAGATATTGAGTGGCAGTTTCAAATCGTAGGTTGCGCCAATGCGCGCGGCGATACGCACAGCGGGCAGTGACGTGCCGCCCAATGATGCGAAATTATCATGCCTGCCGACCCGTTCCACGCCCAGCACCGTTCGCCAGATGTCAGCGATGGTTTCCTCGACTTCACCCAGGGGCGCTTCATATGTCCCTGTCAGCGTCTGCCCGTCCTTGAGGTTGCGCAACGCATCGCGATCTACTTTGCCGCTTAATGCCAGCGGCATTGCTGCGACCTGAACGAAGCGGGTTGGAAGGATTGTTTCGGGCAAATAGTCGCGCAGATGTTCCCGAATGGCATCTCCGGTTATCGGGCTATCAGCGACAAAGTACGCGGTCAGGCGTGTTGAATCGGTCGATACGTCCTGTGCCTCGACCGGAAGTTCATACCCGATTTCATTCATAATCTGTGTGACGCGGGCGTGATCGATGTCGTCATTCAGTTCGTCGACCGCTTCCTCGCGAGTCTTGTGTCCCAGGCGGACATCCCAACTGTAGGGCAGGGCATAATTGTGGAAGCCACGCCGCCGTTTATGCACGAAAATACCCACATCGTTGATGAGACAGTTCGTGGAACGTCCGGTATCCGGCGGACGCTGCCACAGCCCAGCTGTTTCCAGGAAGCTGTATACCTCACGCAGATCAACATCGCAGTAGCGGTAAAAATCCAGGAATGTAATATCGTCAAACCCACCCTGATCACGGAACATATCCACCTGGAGTGAGCGCGATACCACATCATCCTGCCGATGATAGGCGGCGCGCATCTGTGCGATGCCTGCGTCAATGTCTTCGACGCTGAAGTGCGGCTGCGTGAACAATTCCTCCGTCAGTCGCGTTTCAAAGAACTGCCCGCGCGATAAACCCGTGACAATCGTCGCGATCCCCTTTTCGCGCGCAAGCTGCGCCGCCAGTGTGTAGATCGTCTTAAAGCAGCCGTTGCATACGTTAGCAAACTGATGGAGGCTGTCCACGAAGATTGCGTTCATGCCCGGCGTCGCGCCGTACACATGATCAACGCCCAACGCCTCAGTAACGCGCCGGATGTTGTCCTTGGCAAATTGTGAGATGTAGCCATTGTCGAGCGTAAATGTAAGCACGCGCAGTCCCATCTGCACAAGCCGATAGAGCATATAGGTACTATCTTTGCCACCACTCAGCAGTGCCAACACGTCGTATTGCCCCGTCGCTTGTGTCTTGATGCGTTCGGCAAGCGCCTCAAATTCTGGCAGTGGCTTGAAGTATTGCGCAGCGCGGTCCTTATATCCGTCGTAAGCACGGCAAAGGCTGCACAACCCGGTATCGTCGAACTGCACACCGGGATAGCTTGCTGACAGCCCACAGCGACGACATTCGCTATGGGCGGCGGGCGCGCTGCGTACAGCACTACTCTGCGCTTCTACCACCACATCGCGAATCGCCGGGTGACTGAGCAGCGCGGCTTCGACCTCGCCAAGTTCGACACGCACACCACCGATCTTTACCTGCTGATCGGCGCGCCCCAAAAACTCAAGCTGCCCATGGTCAGTCCAACAGGCAAGATCGCCACTACGGTACATGCGCGCACCCGGCACAAATGGGTCGGGTTGGAAGCGCTGCTGTGTCAGCTCAGGACGGTTGAAATAACCTCTGGCAACATTTGCGCCGGCAAGCATCATCTCGCCGACCACGCCCGGCGGGACGGGCATCCCGAAGCGATCCAGTACATACACGCGCATGTTGTCGGAAGGCACACCGATCGGCACCGAACCGCCACGATCTGTTGACGGGTTGTACGTGTGGATCATGCAGGCAACCGTCGCTTCAGTCGGTCCATACTCGTTGTGCTGCAACAATCTTCCGCGCGAATTCTCGTGAAAGGCGTGCGCAAGGCTGGTCTTGAAGTCTTCCCCGCCCACGATAAGCTGTTTGATGTAGGTCTGTGACAAGTCAAGATCGCGCACCAGCGCCATGTGAGAGGGCGTCAGCTTGACAATATCGACGCGATCCTCGGCGATTACATCACGGATGACGGTTCCGAGTTTGCCACCATCTGGATAGATGTGAATCGTTCCGCCGCTGATGAGCGGCGCAAAGAGCGTCGTCACCGTCAGATCGAACGCAATCGATGAGAAGAAAGCGAACGTCATCGGCGCGCCGCCCGTATAAAAGCGTACCGCCCACGACAGATAGTTTACCAGCCCGCCATGTTCGACCATCACGCCCTTCGGGATGCCCGTCGTGCCGGATGTGTAGATAATATAGGCGAGGTCATCCTTTGTGACGCTGCGTGTCGGGTTGGGAAGGTCGGGAACTGCGAGCGCATCAGCAGCAACCGTGATCGTGGGGGCATCGAAGCGCTGCGCGAACTGTGGCTGCGTAACAATACAGGCAGCGCTGCCCAGGTCTTGCAGGATAACCCGCGCACGTGCTGGCGGGTGCAGCGGATCAAGCGGGACATACGCTGCGCCCGTCTTCAATACAGCCAGCAGCGCAACAATGAGTTCCAGGCTGTGTTCCATACAGACAGGCACTAACGCGCCCGCACCAACGCCCGCTTCCTGCAAGCGCGCAGCCAACTGATTCGCCGCATTATTCAGGCTGCGAAATGTCAAGGAACGTTCATCAAGCACTGCGGCGATACGTTCCGGCGTGCGCTTTACTCGCGCCTCAAACAATTCAACGACCGTTTGAGCAGCCGGGGGAGGCTGCTGGGTGGCGTTGAACGCTTCGAACATGCGCCTGCGTTCGTCCGGCGTCAGCAAGTCAATATGGGCAATCTCGCCTTCTGGCGCTGCAACGCACGCATCGAATACCATCAGGAAGTGATGAACAGCGCGCGCACGGTCTGCTGGAGAAAAGGCGTGGACATTAAAGTCGAAATTGAGCTCAAACGCCCCCAACCCCGTCATATCATGAACCTGCAAGCGCAGTGCATGAGCCGCGTCACCGTGTCCGGCATGAGTCCAGCGCGGTTCGACAGCCATGCCGCCAAAGGCAGCAAAACGCGCGGTAATAAAGTTCAACACATAAGCATACGTGCGGTTAAGTTCTGCCCTGCCGACACCTGGCTGCAAATGCTGCATGGCGCGGATGTTTTCTGCCGCCGCCTGCTTGTAGAGCGAAGCGAACGTCTCGCCCGGATGGTGCGCCAGGTCGAGCGCCAGCATTTCGATGAATAAGCCCGGCGTCGCGCGAAATTCCGGCGTGCTGCGATTGGCATAGGGCACACCGATGCGAACGCGATCATGATCGCCAAGGCGCAGCAGGAACGCTGCGAACAATGCGTTAAAGAGATTCGCATAGGTCAGGTCGGGGCTAAAGCTGCGAAAGCCCGGTTGCATCGCCAGTGCGCGCAGCCTGGACATACGTCCTTCGTCCAGAACCACGATTTCGCGAACGGCTGCCGTCGTCCCGGCGGTATCGCCGCCGCGATACACACGCAGCTGCGGCGGTGCGTTCGCAGCGCGCTCCGCCCAGAATTGATCCACGTCCCGCGCTTGGGCAGAGGCTTCCGCCACATGGCGCACATACGCCGCATACGTTGGCACATCAATGGTGTCTATCGCCTCACCGTTCAGGAGGCGCGTATAGACCTCGTTCACGCGCTGGTAGACCACCTGTACCGACCAGCCATCCGTAACCGTGTGATGCTGGCTGAAGAACCACGCCCAGCGTTCGTCCCTCACCTTGAGCAGTGCCGAGTGATATAGGCAGACATCGTACTGGAACAGGCGCACCTGCTGGCGTGCGACCCACTCTCGTAAGGCTGCTTCCGGATCGTCGGACGTAGACAGGTCGACCCGTTCCAGTTCACCAACGCTCGTGTCAAGAATGACCTGCCGAACCTCACCATCGATTTCGCGGATGGTGGCGCGCAATGTATCGCTTGAACGCACGACGACATCGAATGCGTGCTCAAAGACCACCGGGTCCAATGCGCCGTCAATCATGAACACAAACGGCATGTTATAGAGCGGCGCATCGGTATTCAGTGTCTGCCCCAGCCACATAAGTGCCTGACCGGGCGTCAGTTCAATTGTGCGCATCATCGGCTTTCCAGGTAATTGACAATGGCATTGATGGTGACAAAATGCTCGTATATCACATCTTCTGCCGGGACTTTAACATCAAAGCGCTGCTGCATGAATGCGAGCAGGCTCATCACGTTTAATGAGTCCAGCACGCCGCTCATCAGCAAATCGTCTTCGAAGCCAATGGTCTGTGCCATGCCAGACGCAAAGCGTGTCTGGATGAATTCCTGCAAGGCGTTGTGTGTTTCGGTGATCAACTTAAACTTTCCTCTCGTTGTCTTTCAAACTTTGCACGGTTGCGTACAGTGCCTTCCGATCAATCTTGCCAGTCCCCGTGCGCGGCATCGCATCTACAAAATAGATCGTCGAGGGTACGGCGTAGACAGGCACGCGCTGGCGTACATGCCCGATCAGCGCTTCCGGCGTCACGTCAGCGGATGCCCGGAGCATGACTGCACCCGCCACCGCGTCACCATCTGTGCCTGGCATGACGAACGCCGCGCCGTATTCGACCGCCTCGTGCGACGACAGCGCAGTATCAATCTCCGCCAGTTCGACGCGAAAGCCGCGAATCTTGACCTGATGATCCTTGCGCCCGAAGAATTCCAACAGCCCAGCGGTATTCTCGCGCATCAGGTCGCCCGTGTGATAGTAGCGCGCCTCGTAGTCCTCGAAAATAGTGCGGCGGTAAAAGGCGTTCTCGTTGAGATCGGGGCGCTGCCAGTACCCTTGCATCATGGTCGGCGTGCGCACCACCAGTTCACCGACTTCGCCCACCGCGACTTCCTGGTCATTGGCACCAACAATCAGCCCTTCGGCGTTATCCCAGATCACGCCAATCGGGATGTTTGTCCAGTCGGCGTGCCACTCCGAAGGCGGCGGGAGATGATAGTACGTACACTGGTTGACTTCGGCAGGACCATAGACATTGCTGAAGCGTGCGCCCGGCAGCCGCTCCATTAAGGCGCGTAGTTGTCCCATAGGGAACGGTTCGCCCCCGTAAAGCACCCAGCGAATCGAGGAGAGATCGCGCTCGTCGATCATGCCGCGCGTCAACAGTTGTACGAGCGCGAACGGCACAGAGTACCAGATGGTTAGCCGCTCCGCTTCGATCAATTTACCCAGGTTGACGGGGAACAGCGTATGCGCCTCCGGGATAATCACGGTGGTCGCGCCACACAGCACCGCCGTCAGGTAGTCGAAGGTGGACATGTCAAAGTGCAGCGGCGAGTGATTGCTCAGGCGGTCGTCGTGGGACACAGCGTAGGTTGCCGCTGACATGCGCGCATAGCTCAAGCCGCTGAAATGCGTGTGCATGATACCCTTCGGCTTGCCCGTCGAGCCGGAGGTGTACATGATATAGGCGAGATCATCTTCCATCAGGCGAGGGGTATTCGGTATCATCGCAGGCTGTCGGGCGACATCTTCCCACGAGATGGAACGCACACCCGGCGCGTCCACCTGCGCACCGATGACGAAGCGCAAAATAGCCGTGTGCTGCCTCGCCTCGGCAAGCACACCAGCGCGGCTCTCATGCGAGATGATGCCATTTAACCCGCAATCCTCAATGATGCTGACAAGCCGGGCAACGGGCGACTTCGGGTCGAGCGGTACATACGCGCCACCCGCCTGCATAATGCCGTAGATGGCTACCAGCGTCTCCAGGCTCTTGTCAAGAAAGACTCCCACTCGGTCATTGCGCCTGACACCTTGCTCCTGTAATATGCGCGCCAGTTGTGCAGAACGACGGGCAAGTTCGGCATACGTCAGCGCGTGGCTCTGAAAACGAAACGCCTCATGCTCAGGGTAGCGATTAGCGGACTCCGCGAGCATTTGATGCAGCAGGTAAATCATGGTCTATGCCTCTAGAAGCGCGGCAATCAGGTTGCGCTGAATGTCGGACGTTCCCGAATAGATGACCCCGCCCATCGAGTCGCGCAGGTCGCGCTCGACTTCGTACTCGGAGAGATAGCCGACAGCACCGTGCAACCGCACCGCGTCTTCGCTGTTGCGCAAGAAGTTTTCGGCGATGACAAGCTTTGCCATCGCTGCGTCCTGTGTCGCATCCTCGCCTTGGTCGATGCGCCAGGCAGTGCGGTAAAGGAAGTAGCGCGCGGTTTCCAGACGCACTTTCATGTCTGCCAATCGGTTCGTCACCGATTGGAAGCGATTGATGGGCTGCCCCCCGACCTGGCGCGCCTTGACGAAGCGGATCGCCTGGTCAAGCTGACGCGCCATCGAGCCGACGTGACTGGCAAAAATAAACCCGCGTTCGTACTGCATTGAGTGATTGAAAATACTCGCGCCCGCCCCTTCCGGTCCCAGGCGGTCCGCTTCTGGCACGAATACATTATCCAAATGGATCGCGCCAAGCGGGTTGGTTCGCAATCCCATTTTGCCTTCAGGAGCGCCCAGGGTGATATTCGGTGCGCGTGCATCCACAATGAACGTTGTGAGACCCCAACGTCCGGCAGACGGCTTGGTGGTCGCAAAGACCAATAGCAAATCGGCACGGGGAGCCATACCGACATAGACTTTTTCACCTTTCAGCAAATAACCGCCATCCGTGCGGCGTGCTTCTGTGCTGAGGTTGAATGCGTTTGAGCCAGAGTCGCGCTCCGTCATCCCGTGAGCGCCGATCATCTCGCCCTTGAGCAACGGCGGCAGATAGCGCTTTTTCTGCTCATCTGTGCCAAAGCGCAGGATTGGCTCCTGTACTGCCCACATCTGACCATTGACCGCCAGGGTCAAACCATTGTCAGGGCAGCCATAGCCAAGCGCTTCCAGCATACGGACGCTTGTCACAATGTCAAGTTCGGAGCCGCCGTAAGTCTTCGGTACATACAGTCCGAGCAGACCGCGCGCAGCGATACGTGCCCAGGCATCTGACGCGAACGTGCCACTCGCATCGCGCGCGTGCAGGTCGCGACACAAGCCATCCTGGGCAAAGGCGACTGTCTCAGCCCATAACCGTTGCTGTTCGGGTGTCCATCCAAATTCCATGTATCGGTTCCATCCAATCGAAGAGCGACTACAGATTTACGACTTGTTGCACACGCCAACAGGAGCGTGTGCCGGGTTGCGCCACGTTAAAAGAGCTGCGTTAGGAAGAACACCCCAAAGAGAGCAACCGCGACGCCGACGACGCGCAGCGCCACTGCACCCTGCTTGTTGCGCAGGACGATATAACCGATCAATGCACCGATGATATGCAGCCCGGCGGTCGAGACCAGGAAGCCAACCACATAGGCAATGATGATCGTGATGTCGCTAATGTTGGGCAATTCTGCGCCATGGGCATACCCGTGAAAGACGCCGAATGCGCCGACGGTCAGCATGGCAATCCACTCTGGCAGCGCGGCGCGCATGAAGATTAACACGCCGAGAACCAGGACGGATAGGGAAATGCCGATCTCGACGAACGGCAGCGGAATACCGAGCAGCCCAAGGATGCCGCCGCCCAGCATGGCGAGCAGGAATGCGGCAGGCACCGTCCAGATGGCGCGCCCGCCGATGGCGGCACTCAACACCCCGACTGTCACCATCGCGATCAGGTGGTCCATACCGAGGATGGGGTGCAAGAACCCCTCGACTGCGCCGCTGCCGGGGTTGACGTGAGCGAGGATCGGGATCAACGGGATTAGGGACTCAAACATCGGTTTAGCTCCAAATATGTCGACTGATTGAAGACGCCGCTATTATTTACACGAGTAATCGAGAACCAGAATGGCGCTAGGGCACCATCCACGACTCAGCGTTATGGCACACACGCAGTCGCGACATTCGCCGCCAGGGGTTCGTCAGCGTAAAAACACGCATACATCGCATCTGCGAGCAGCTCATGCCCCGCCTCTGTCAGGTGACGGGTGCCATCGGCGAAGTAGAGCGCGCGAATTTGCGCTGGCGTTAAAGAGCGCATGTACTCGGTCATGCCGAGGAACGAGACGCCGTTTGCCTGTGCAGCCTGCGCCAGTCGCTGCTCCGGCAGGAGTAAATCGTACTCCCCCAGTGTGGGCGACCACGTATCACCAGAATTATCGGCATAGAACTGTGCCGGAAAATGCGGAATTGTGACCAGGCGAATGGTCAAATCGTAGTCCGCCAGCTGGCGCACCAACGTATGTAGTATCGCTTCTGTAATGCTATACGACTGCTCAGCAGTTTCGGATTGCTCATCTCTAAACAGGAATGACGCGGGACCAAATGGCTGCTCTGGTGTTGCCTGCTCGATGTTTGATGGAAAGCGCCGGGGATTGAGAGACAGGTTAAGTGGGTCGCCTAGTGAGTCGCGCGCCAGTAAATTTACCAGCTGCGATTGACTGAACACCGTCCGCATCGGGTCTGGCGCATTGTGCCCCAACACCGTTAGGTCAGCGAGAAGATGCCAGCGCTCAAAATCTTCCGGGATGACTTCGGCGATACCGTCGGCATCCACCGCCACCCGTCCAAGCCGCTGTGCCGCTTCCGATTCGATGTAAAAGTCATTGGCAAGGTTGAATACAATCACCAACTCGTCCGGTTCCACCATATACCAGGTGTGGGTGTAGTAGCGCCAGCTCATGAACGTCGTGGGACCGTAACCGATTAGCCCCATTGCCATTACTTCGCTGGGCGTTGCCTCGGTGTTGACCAGCGCGTCCAACTGCACACCCATATGTGCATCCATCGGGATTTGCAGCGCTTCGACAAATGTGTCACCGGTCAAGATAATGCGGCGGGTATCCGGTTCGAGGCGAAACTCCGGATAGTAGTACCCGTAGCCATTTGTCACGCCGTTGCCGAACCCTTCCGACTGCTGGTAAATGCGCCCGTATGGCACGGTAATGCCGCTGATATTGTCAACGGGGAGGGCGCGCACAACACCGAGCAACTGCACGACCACTTCCGCCACAAGCACAACGCCGATGAGTGCCAGCACCACAATGCGCCAGCGCTGCATTGGCGTCCCGGCTGACGGGCGGGTCAGCAGCACGGCAGCAGAAAACACCAGCATCAGCACCAGTATTGCGAGTTGCAACAGACGGAAGTTCGCCCAAAAACGCGAGATTTCGACACCGAAGATCGAACGAGCGAGCATTGTCCACAGGACCATGCCGAAGCCGATCCACACGACTGCTGTCCACAATGGGCGTGCTTGCAGAGCCGTGACCAGGCGCTTGAGCCGTTCCAGCGTCCGCAGCGAGACCATCGCCCAGCCCAACGCGACAAACCCCAGTGAGTAGACGACGATGAGCGCAATATGTGGCAGCCGGAAGCGTTCGGTAGCTTCTGGCGAACTGGGCTGGAAACCTAACAGGTCAACCCAACCCGCTGCCCACGCCATGAAGGCAATGGTGAGCAGAATAAGGTACTCTGCCTGGTCAATCCATGGTTGCAGGCGCTCTTCAAGGGAGGGTGACTTTTGCAATTCAACATTCACTGCCATAATTGTGACCATCTCAACCATAATGAACATGAACGAGACAAAAAAAGTATAAGCACTATTCTTGTTACCGAACCACTTTCTTTACATACGTTCACAAATCCGGGAGTCAGACATCATGCGCAAGCTGCTGCGAACCAACGATTATGAAGTGACCATGCAGATCAAGAACGACAATTTCATCGCACCACCACGCGAGGGGCAGCGCAACTGGCTGCTCAACAAACTGGTGGCAGAACTTGGCTATGATCTGGCGGCACTGGACATGATTGCGAAGCGGTTCGTCCCCGGTGGTGTGGCAGCCGTTGCGATCTCCGACCGGACACAGGGCGAGCTCAGCGACGACGACATCATGGAAGACTGGCAGATTCCGTTGATGAGAGCGATGGCAGAAGAAGTCGCCGGAGCGCACGGCGATGTCCTGGAAATTGGCTTCGGGCGTGGCATTGCCTCCGACTTCATACAGGAAATCGGTGTCAGGTCGCATACTGTCGTCGAGGTCAACGACTCGGTCGTGGAGCGCTTCCACGATTGGTGCCAAAAGTACCCGCAGCAGGACGTTCGTCTGCTGCATGGTTTGTGGCAGGATAAGGTCGCCGACTTCGCGCAGTATGATGGCATTTTTTATCACACATATCCCCTGAATGAAGAAGAGTATCTCGACCAGGCACTGGCAAGCGCAACGTATGCCGAAACGTTCTTCCCGGTCGCCAGTGCCCATCTGCGACCGGGTGGCGTCTTTAGCTACATGACCAACGAGATCGACTCCCTCAGCCGCGCCCATCAACGACTGCTGCTTAAGCATTTCAGCGCCTTTGGGGTGCGCATCGTGCCGCTGAAGCTTGCGCCGGACGTGCGTGACACCTGGTACATTGACCAGATGGTGGTCGTTCGCGCGGTCAAGTGAAAGTTAACCCATGGGTCGGGACAGGCGCTCCTGCATCGCCTCGGCAATGAGCGTCACATACTGACTTGCGAGGATGTTATGCTGCTTGCCAGGCACAGTCACCACATCGAAATTTCCGCCCACGAGCGCCTGCCACTGTTCGAGGATCGAAGCGCCGCGTTCCGCCCTGCGAATGGCTTCTGTACCGAAGTAGAGAATGTTGCCAGGGTAAGGCTGCATCTTGTATCCCACGGTTGAAGTTGTCAGCGCCTTCCACACGCGCTTGTCCCGGGCATCATCAGGGAAGTTCTGGTGTTCTTCCCGAACAGCCTGGCGCTCTGCCGGTGACAGTTTCAGCCATCTGATTGCGCTGCGCGGCGCATAAACGATGGTTCGTAGATGGTCACGCACAAAGCGCCACCGTCCGCCAAAGATTCTGTCGGTTGTTTTGCCATAGACGACGGTTTCGAACAAAACCAGTTGTGGGGCAGGCTCGCCAGCCGCGATAAGCTGCTGCCCCATTTCATACGCGACCAAGCCATAAACGGATGAGCCGGCAATCACATACGGTCCATCGGGATGAAACGCCTTCATCTCCCCGACAAGGAATGTTGCCAGCTTCCGCAGATCGTCAATCGGCTTGGCGTGCTGCTCGGAGCCAGGAAGTCGCAGCGAATAGATTGAAAACTGCTCTCCAAGCTGTTTTGTGAAACCCGTATAACCGAAAACATCACGCCTGCTGCCTGCAATTCCCCAGAACGAGGCACCTTGATGCGAACGATGATGGATGGTGACGACATGCGGTGAGGAGGGTGGAAGTGACACGGCGGACGCCTCTGCGACCTCGACAATGGCTTCTGGCACGGCACGGCGTGCCAGCGCCGCTATGGTCGGATGCTCAACGATGTCGCCAACATCGAGCTTCACGTTCAGGCGGCGATTGATCTGGGCGATCACGCGCATCGCCAACAGCGAGTGACCACCCAGTTCAAGGAAATCATCGTCCATGCTGATGTCGGATACGCCTAAAAGCTGTGACCAAATGTCAGCAATCGCGGCTTCAGTCTCGTTACGTGGCGCGATGAACGCTCGTGAGTCCACAAGCTCGTGTTCCAGATCATACTGTGTCAGCGCATGACGGTCGATCTTGCCATTAAACGTAAGCGGCAGCGCGGACAGCACATGCACACGGTTCGGCACCATATACGCTGGCATGTGACGGGACGCGAAGTCCTGCAACGCCTGTCGGTCGGTGGTTGTGTCGGGCGCAAGTGTCACAAAAGCGACGAGTGATTGCGCGGCAGGTTCATCTTTTGGCAGGGTTAGCACCGCGGCAGCGCGCACATCCGGGTGCTGGAGCAGCACCGCTTCGACTTCGCCAAGCTCGATACGATGACCGCGCACCTTCACCTGATAGTCCACGCGCCCAAGAAACTCAATTGTCCCATCCGTGCGGTAACGCGCACGGTCGCCCGTGCGATACACCCGTTCACCCATGAGTGGCAGATGCAAGAACTTTTCTTCCGTGAGTGCCGCCTGGTTCAGGTAGCCAAGCGCCAACCCCGCCCCTGCGATATACAGTTCGCCCGGCACGCCGACTGGCACAGGCTGACGATAGGTATCGAAGATATACGTCTGTACGTTCGGGATCGGGCGACCTATCGGGACTGATGCGTTGGCGTCAGCGATTGTGATTCGATGGACAGTACTCCAAACTGTCCCTTCGGTTGGACCATACTCGTTATAAAGTGAAGCCGCGGGCAACGCTCGAAAGTGTGCATTGACCGTTGCGGGCAGACACGCCTCACCCGCGACAATTACAGCCCGCAGCGACTCAATCTGTTCGGGCGCCGCCGATGCCAGGATGACATTATACAACGATGGCAGGCACAACGTATGCGTCACACGATGTTCGTGGATGAGGCGCAGCAGCGCGTCTGGATTGCGCTCCTCCCACGCTTCCGGCAGGACAAGCGCTCCCCCCTGCGTCAGCGTCCAGTAGATGCCCGCCACCGAGCTATCGAACACAAACGGCGAGAGCAGCAGGTAACGAGAGACTTTTGCCTCGTAATAGACGTGACGTGCCAGAGTCGAATGAGTCAGCGTGCCGTGCGTGATAACGACACCTTTCGGCTGCCCGGTTGAACCGGACGTATAGATGACATACGCGGGGGTCTGTGCGTCCACCGTTGACGGGATAAGTGCGGGCGCGGCGGTGTTCAGTGCCAATTTGTCGATTGCCAGAACAGGGATGGAGGGGACGCCAATGATTGCCTGGAGATGGGAAGTCGTGATCACCAGATGAGCGGCGCTATCCCGGAGCATATAATCGATGCGTGCGGCAGGATATTCGGGGTCGATTGGCACATACGGGCAGCCAAGTTTCAGGCAGGCATACATAGCAATGAACATCTCGCTGGAGCGTCCAAAGCACAGCGCGACCGCCCGACCGGGCTGCGCTCCGTTCTCTAGAAGCAGACACGCCAGTGCGTCTGCGCGGGTGTTGAATTCCGTATAGCTGAGGCTGCGGCTTCCCATCAGGAGCGCGGGAGCATCAGGCGTCTTCTGCGCCTGCCGGGCAATCAGGTCTGCTATCAAGCCCGTTTGTGGGTAGGGGATAGTGGTCTGGTTCCAGCCGCGCAGAAGCAGTTCGCGCTCGTCCGTCGATAGATAGCTGTAAGTGTGAAGCGCCGCGTCTGGCTGGCTGACCAGCGACTCAACCAGATGAACCAGATGATGCAGGAAACGGGTGATGGTTTCCGGCATATACAGGTCGGTACTGAACTCGATCTCCAGTTCAACCTGGTCGCCGGAGTCGAGGGCGAACAAGACCATATCGAACAGCGATGCGCGGCGGTCAAACGGCATAGGCTCGACCCTCAGGTCGGCAAGTGCAGGGAGTGTCGGCTTTTCGCGCCAGGCGAACATGATCTGAAACAGCGGATGATAGCTGGGATCGCTGCCAAGGTTCAGCGCCGAAATCACCTGATCGAAAGGAAGTGCCTGATGGTCGAGCGCTTCCAGCAAGTGTGCCCGCACCTGCTGCACGAACGTACTCCAGGTATCGTCGCTGTTGATGCGCAATCTCAGGGCTACTGAGTTAAGGAAGAACCCAAGCGCATCATTGTAGCCTGTGCGTGAGCGTTCGGTGACGGGCATTCCAAGCACCAGTTCTTCCTGACCGCTGTAGCGATGCAGCAGCAGCGCGTAGGCGGCGACCATGAAGGCTGCCATCGTGACGCTCTGCCTCGCAGCAGCAGCGCGCAACCGACTCGACACATCGCGGCTCAACGACACCCTGTGCTGCGCTCCACTATAACTTGGCACCGATGGTCGGGCGTAATCAGTCGGGAGTTCGTGGGTTAACGGTGCGCCAGCAAGCCGCTGCTGCCAGTACGCAATTTGCGCCTGGGCGCTGGATTGCTTCAGCCAGCGCGCCTGCTCTTCAGCATAATCGACATACTGCGACGCTTCCCGCACAGGAAAGCGCGCTACATCGCCTGCATAGAAGGTCGAAAGTTCCGACCAGAAGCGCTGGATCGATACTTCATCGCCCACAATATGGTGCATGACGAGCACCAGAACAAATTCCGCGCTACCAAGTTGCAGGACTACGAGTCGGAGCAGCGGACAGTGGTTGAGCTTGAACGGCGCACGAACAATTTCGCGAATGCGGGCTTCCAGAGCATCAGCGCGCGCTTCTATCGCCACTGCTGTCAAGTCAATCAGCGGAGTGTCAAGCGTGAGTGATGGCTCAATGAGTTGTTGCAGTTCATCGCCCATGAGCGCGAAGCGGGTGCGCAGGATTTCGTGGCGTGCAATGACCTGGTTTACGCTTTCTCGCAGCCTGGTCATATCAAGATTGCCATGCACATGATACACATCCGTCATGTGGTAGGTGTGGGCGTGCGGGTGCAGTTCCTGAAACAGCCAGAGACGCTTTTGCCCGGCGGATGTGACTATAGGCGTGTTGACAGATCGTTCACGCCGGGGAACGTCTGCCTGTGGTTGCAAGGCTGCTTTGCTACCTTTTAGCCGCTGTGCCAGGAGCGCGCTGCGCGCGTCTGACGGGAGAACCTGCGAGGGATGCGATGGTGAATCGCTCATAAATGCCTCTTGCCTCGGGATTACAAACAGAATGCGAAACAGGTACTATATGTACAACTCATACGCTATAAACGCTGCGACGGATTGATGATGAGTTGTACACCCACCTGGACGATGTAACAATATTCACCCTAAATGTTGCTAACATTTATGGAGTAAGCATGAGAGCTAGATGATGAATCCCGGATTTAGTATTAAAGATTCTATAGATGGACGCAGCTTACCGTGATGATTACGGTTTGGTGCGCTGCACTCGAACTGTCGGCGGAACAACTTGCCAGGTGCGCCGCGCTGCTTTCCACCGACGAGCGTGAACGTGCAGCGCACTTTCGCACATCTGCACTGCGTGATCGCTATGTCGCCGGGCGCGGGCAGCTGCGGCAGATGCTTGCAGCGGCGCTTGAGCAGCCACCCGCAGCGCTTGTGTTTATATACGGGGAACACCGGAAACCCTCCCTGTTGGGCAGCGGTCTTCATTTCAACATTTCTCACACCAGCCAGTACATGCTGTGTGCAATCAGTCCATTTCATAACGTTGGGATCGACCTCGAAGATACGCGCCGCCAGGTGGAAATCCTGTCGATTGCCGAGCAATTTTTTTCGGTTCAGGAAGTGAGCGCGCTGCTCAGCCTAGCTGGTAGCGAGCAGCGCCAACTGTTCTTCGAGGTGTGGACGCGCAAGGAAGCCTATCTGAAGGCGCGCGGCTGGGGCATTGCACAGGGGGGCTTAGCACAACCTATTGCTCCGAATGCGCGCAGCATGTTTACAGCGCATGATGGCACGTCTTGGCACGCAGTCACCTTCGCGCCGCTGCCCCATCACTGCGCAGCGCTCGTCACCGACGCGCCGGAAGCAGCGTACACGCTGGGGATGTTTTCGCCAGCGTGAGTGTCACCCGCCGCCACCCTCACTCGTCTACCACCCGCGCACGGCGATCTTGTCGCCTTCGGGCATAGCGCTGACGTTGATGCCGACCATCGCCTCGCCCAGCCCGCGGCTGACGCGCGCCAGAATCTCCGGGTTGCGGTAGTGCGTGACCGCCTCGACAATCGCCTTAGCGCGCTTCGCCGGGTCGCCGCTCTTGAAGATGCCGCTGCCCACGAACACGCCGTCCACGCCCAGCTGCATCATCAGCGCCGCGTCCGCTGGTGTGGCGACGCCGCCTGCCGCGAAGTTGACGACTGGCAGCCGCCCCAGCTTCGCCGTCTCGACCACCAGGTCATACGGCGCTTGAATGTTCTTGGCGTAGGTGAACAGTTCGTCTTCGTCCATCGATGTCAGGCGGCGGATTTCACCCATCACTGTGCGCGCGTGCCGCACTGCCTCGACGACATCGCCCGTCCCTGCCTCGCCTTTGGTGCGGATCATCGCCGCCCCTTCGTTGACACGGCGCAGCGCCTCGCCCAGGTTGCGGCAGCCGCAGACAAACGGCACGGTGAATTTGTGCTTGTTGATGTGATTTTCTTCGTCGGCGGGCGTCAGCACTTCGCTCTCGTCGATATAGTCGATCCCAATCGCCTCAAGAATCTGTGCCTCGACGAAATGCCCGATGCGCGCCTTCGCCATGACCGGGATCGTCACCGCCTGCATGATGCCCTCGATCATGTCGGGGTCGCTCATGCGTGCCACGCCGCCATGCGCGCGGATGTCCGCGGGAATGCGTTCCAGCGCCATGACCGCGCACGCGCCCGCGTCTTCGGCGATCTTCGCGTGTTCCGGCGTCACCACGTCCATAATGACGCCGCCCTTGAGCATTTGTGCCAGCCCTGCCTTGACGCGCCACGTTCCCGTTTCGCCGTTCGTGCCGTTGTGATGACCGTTCTGATGTCCATTGGTCGCCATAGTTGCTTGCCCTTTAACAATAGAAGCGTGAATGAGATACCCGTAACTTTAAGCATCTGGACTGCTGATTGTATGTCCAATTAAGTCCATTCAGATGATGATCCGCCAAAAGACCGTACTGCTGATGTAAGGAATGGGTATCTCACGTTTGACAGGTCTGTGCGCATCATTCTTGATGGCGAGGGTGAGCGGGAGACTGAGGTGACGAAGACGGCTTGAGGGAAGAACGGCAAATTCAAAGTCCCTCTCCCCCGATGCGTTAGCATCGCGTGGGAGAGGGATTTAGGGTGAGGGCGAACTAGCTTCCCGGCGTCGGTGTCGCTTCAGCGGCAGGTGCGGGCAGCGTTGTCCCACCTGCGATGCTCTGGAAGTCAAACAGGAATGGACTGTTCGACGGCACGAGCGCGATGCTGACGTTATCCGACAGATTGCGCACATACTCGTACTGGATGAGCAGCGGGTTGGCGGCGATTTGCTCGCTCACCAGACGCAGCCCCTCCGCTTCTGCCTCTGCCTGCAAAATGGTGGATTGCGCCACACCTTCGGCGCGTGCAATGGCAGCATCGCGTTCACCGGCGGCGATGGTACGCGCGCGTTCGGCTTCCTGGCGCGCTTGCACCGCGCGCTGTTCAGCCGCCGCCGCCGCTTCAATTGCCTCGACGAAAGAGGCTGAGAACTGCACACCGCGCACCTGAACATCGTTCAGGATGAAACCTTCGCGTTCCAGTTCCTGTTGCATACGTTCGTTGATGCGCACCTGCATATCCACACGCCCTTGACCGTAGATCGCCTCTGCCCGGAAGGTAGCGACCACGTCACGAACAACAGTACGTCCGGTCGAACGCACATAGTTTTCGTAGCCCGTCCCCCATCGACGGTGAAACTCGTTGATGGCTTCAGCTGCGGGACTGATGCTGTAGAAGATGGTCACATCCAGACTGATCGACTGACCATCCACCGTTGTTGCAACCACCGCCGCATCGTCAGCAAGCTGTTGTTCGCGCCCTTCAGACATCGTATAGGAAAGCTGATTGGTGGGGTAGAACGTTGGCACCTGCAAACCGGGGATGATGATGCTCGTTCCCGGTCCGCGCGGTGTTTCCAGTTGCCCCGTCAAGGTGTTGGTGATGACCGCCACCTGACGCACATCGACAAAGAGCAAGCCGTTGCTGATGATGGCGAACAGGATGCCCGCAACCAGACCAATGACCGCCAACAGCACGCCGCCGCGCGGTGAACGCCCTTGCGAGCTGTTCAATACAACGAGACCGACACCAGCGAGAAAAATCACAAACCCGACCAGGGCAAGTAGCCCTACAATACTATTTAGTCCGCCGCCCATGGATAGTTATCTCCCTTACGCGGTAATTGACACTGAAATCCAATACGCAGGAGTATATCTATAAGTAGTGAGTGAAGGGTGAGTGAAATCAAACTTCCCCAATATTTAGGGGGATATTTAATGTCCAACCCAATGTGATCCAATGCGTTACAATTTATGCGTCGAGTGAATTGTAACAACAGGACATGCGATGTCACGAACACTCAAAGTTGCTGCGGTACAGATGGATGCCCAACCTGCACCCGTTGTTGATCGGTTGGGACGGGCGGCGCGGCTGGTCGCGGACGCGGCGGCGCAGGGCGCGCAGCTGGTTGTGCTGCCGGAAGTCTTCAATACGGGCTATACCTATCACGAGATCAACTACACGCTTGCCGAACGGTCCGACGGTCAAACGATGACCTGGATGCTGGCACACGCGGCGCAGCATAAGGTCCATATTTCCGGCACATTCCTGCTGCTCGACGGCGGCGAAATCTACAATACGGCGTTCCTGGTCGCGCCCGATGGTCGGACATGGCGTTATGACAAGCGCTACCCGTTTAGCTGGGAGCGCGCGTATTTCCGCGCAGGCAGCGATGCCACCATCGCCGATACCGAACTCGGCAAGCTGGGCATGATGATTTGCTGGGATCATGTCCATCCTGAGCTATGGGCGGAACACGCGGGCAAAGTCGACGCGATGGTGATTATGAGCTGCTCGCCCGCCGTCCACAAAGCCGATCTGGTCTTCCCGGACGGCGAGCGCATCGGCAGCGACAGCATTCCCGCGCTGCGCAAGAGCTATAGCGGCAGCGATATGCCGTTCGGCTCGACGATTGACCAGCAGGCAGCATGGCTCGGCGTGCCAGTGGTTCACAGCGAAGGCGCAGGCAAGTTTGACAGCACGCTCCCCGCGCCGTTGTTCTTGGTCGGCGCGGCGCTGGCGCTGCGCCCGCAGAAGTGGGGCAAGCTCTTGCAGGCGAAGCGCGTGCGCATGGAGTCTGATTACTACCCGCAGACCAAAGTCGTCAGCGCGTCTGGGCATGTGCTTGCGCGCGTCGAAACCGAAGGCGACAGCTACACGCTTGCCGACATCACGCTCAATGACACGCAGACAGCGCCGAATGGCAGGCAGCCGCGCAGCGAAATGTCAGCCCTGTCGCGCCTGCTGGCAGACAAGATCACGCCCGCCGTAGTCGCCTCGCAGTATGAACGCGGGCTGGCGGCGCTCGGCTATTCGGCAAAGCCTGACCCGCGTCGTCATTTGTGGCTGGTCGTCGGCATCACAGGCTTGCTATCAGTCGTGCTGCTCCGGCTGTTCACGCGCAAGCGCTGAGGCGATGCTCGTCCCGCCCATCGTCTATATCGCAGGCAGTCCGGTGCGCACGTACAGCTTCGTGCTGACGCTGGCAGTCCTGCTGGCGTTTGCGTGGGTGATTGCCGCAGCGCAGGGCGAACGTGGACGCGCCGCCAATGCCTGCATGCTGGCGCTGGCGACCGGGCTATTGCTGGCACGAGTCGAATATGTGCTGCTGGAGTGGGGCTACTTCCAAACGGCACCACATGAAATATTCGACTTTGCAGCGGGCGGTCTTGGCTGGCACGGCGCAGTGCTGGGCGGCTGGCTCGGTTTGTATTTCGGCTGGCGCATCTGGCGAATGCAGACGCCCTTCGCCGCGCTGCTGAGTGCGCTTGCGCCTGCTGTGCCTGTCACGATGTTCGCGGGCTGGCTCGGCTGTGCGGCGGCGGGCTGTGGCTATGGCGCGGAAGTGCGCACGCTGGCAGATTACGCGCCGCTGGTGACTGCCGAACTGCCGGATGTCTATGGTATCGTTGCGCCGCGCTGGAACACGCCGCTGTATGGAATCGTGTGGGCAAGTGTGGTGTTTGTGGTATACATTGTTTGGAAGTCCCCTCTCCTGTTTACGGAGAGGGGAATTAGGGGTGAGGTCGCTTTCTGGCTGGCGCTCACGTTGTGCGCGCTCGGCATGTTCGCAATCGGCTACGCGCGGGCAGACGCTGTGCCATTCATCGCCGGGCTGCGTGCGGATCAATGGCTTGATCTGGGTGTGTTTGCGCTTGGGTTTTTCCAACTGCTTGTTTGCGTCCGCCGCTCTGTTGGACTGCCTTTGTGATCGCCTATCTGACTTCGCAGTATCGTAGAGACATTGCTGCTGGATCACGCAAGGTCTCTTATCGTGCCTGAAAACTCTGCCCGTATGTCGTCATTTACGCGCCCCGTCCTCGCCATTGTGCTGGCGCTGATGCTGCTCACCATCGCTGCCCGTATCGTCCCCGGCGCGCGCACGATTGACGACGCCTTTATCACCTTCCGCTACAGCCGCAACATCGTCGAGGGGCAAGGCTTTGTTTACAACCCTGGTGTGCAGACGCTCGGTACGACCACGCCGCTGTACACGCTGCTCATGGCGGCGATCAGTGCCGTGACGAGCAGCCAGTCGTTTCCGCAGTTTGCCGTTGTGGTCAACGCGCTGGCGGACGCCGTGACGGTGGCGCTGCTCTACCTGCTCATGCGCAGGCTGACGGGCAGCGATTGCCTTGGTGTCGTGCCGGGTTTGCTGTATGCTCTTGCCCCGCACAGCGTCACATTCGCGATTGGCGGCATGGAGACGAGCGTCGTCATCCTGTGGATGATCGCCGCGACGTGGGTCTATATGACGCAGCCGGGGGGCACGCTGCGTGCTGATCTGCTGCTCGGCGTGCTGGTGGCGCTCGGCATCTTGACGCGCGTGGATTCGGCGCTGTGGGTTGCGCCGTTACTGGCGTACCAGTTGGGCGAGCGCTGGCTGGCAGGACGGGGGCGACCGCTGTTGGCGCGGCTGCCCATGCGTACATGGCTGGTGGCGGCGCTGGTACTGCTGCCCTGGATGATTTTCAGTACAGTCTACTTCGGCTCACCTATACCCAACTCGCTCTCTGCCAAGACGGTTGCCTATCAGATAGGCGAAAACGCAGCACTGGTGCGCCTGATCCAGCATTACGCGCTGCCGTTCAACGAGTCGGATGTCTTTACGCCGTTCTTCTTCGCGCTTGGCATCATCTATGCTGCGCTGACGTTTGTCTGCATGGGCTACACGCGCAAATACATGCCGCGCCTGCTGCCGTTCCTGATCTATCCCTGGCTGTACTTCGCCGCGTTTGCGGTTGCCAACCCGCTGATCTTCCGCTGGTATCTTGCGCCGCCCGTGCCTGCGCTGATGTTCGGCATCATCGGCGGCATCTGGCTGCTGGCGCGCCCGCTGCAAAAAGCGCGGCTGCGCTGGGCAATGCCGCTGCTGTTCGGCATTCTGACGCTTATCTGGACGGTGACCACGCTTAACGCCTGGAAGCTAACCCCGGATCACGGACCCAATCGTCCTGCGCCGGAGATGGCATGGCACGCCATCGAGCTGTCGTATGAACAGATGGCAAACATTCTCGTCAACGAGTATGGCGTAACGCCGCAAACGCGCATCGCATCGGCGGACATTGGCGCGATTGGCTACTTCACCCGCGCCATTATCATCGATACCGTCGGGCTGGTGACGCCGGAACTCTCGCGCCACTACCCGTTTGATTCGTCACTGGTGGTCGAGGGGCAGAACTACGTTATCCCGCCGCAGTTGATCTATGACACTGCGCCGCAATATCTGGTGACAATGGAGGCGTTCGTGCGGCTGGGGCTAGCGAGCCAACCGGAGTTTCAGGCGCAGTATAGTTTGCTCGAGACGCTGCCCTTTGAATTTTATGGTGAAGGGATGCTTTTATTCGGGCGTATCGACTGATGCCGCTTTAGGCGATTGCAAGGTGAAAATTGTGAAATGAAGATGAAAATCGTAAATCACAACTTTAAATTAGAGTATAATAATGGTGACTACCATTTCTCCTCGCGAACCCAATATCAACCAGCTCACTCAGCCGATGAAGCCGATGTCGGAAATTCAGAAGAAGCCTTCGTATGCTTTGACGGAAGAGGCGCTAAGGTCAGACCTGAAGCGCGCGGCAGGGAAGGTGAGTCCTGTCTCGGCTGTCAAACACTTTCTATTCGATCGCTGCTATCGTGCGCTGGTCTTTATGCGCCTGTGCCAGTCCGCATCCCAGATCAAACACAGTTTCCTACGTCCAATTGTCCTTACACCCTGGCGCATACTGTTCACAGCCACCGCTGGTGCCGCGGGCATGGACATTTCGTGGAAGACGGTCATTGGCTCAGGCTTGCGCATACAGCACGGCTACGGATTGGTCATCAACTACAATGCTGTCATCGGGCGTAATGTGACGTTGTTTCACGGCGTAACGATTGGAGCGAAAGAGGAACCGACCGATCATGGGCTGGCGGTGAACTGCCCGACGATTGAGGATGAAGTCTGGATCGGCGCACACGCCGTCATCATCGGTAATGTGCGTGTCGGCAAAGGCAGCATCATCGCGCCGGGCAGCATCGTCACGAAAGATGTCGAGCCATACACGACTGTTGCGGGCAATCCGGCAAAGCTGCTGAAATATAACATCAAGCCGGATGTGCCGAACCGCGCGCCCTTAGACTAGTGGCGTTGGGCAGGACACACCCTGCTCCTACGAAGATCGTCTCGTTGTTCTCACGCTTAGTTGTACTTTGCGTTCTTTGCGCCTTTGCGGTTCAAGATTTAGAATATCCACAGATCCGCCGGATATACGCTGGAGTGGTGCCATGCCGCAGTGGGCTTCATTTGACGCATTCCTCGAAGATACCAACCGCGCCAAGACCGACCGCGAACGCCAGATGATGGTCGATGAACTGTTGAGCGAACGCCCGCATTGGCCTTGGGTCGAAGCGACGCACGCCATCTTCGCCTACAACGGCGCGAACGCGCAGAGCGTCGCGCTCAACCTCGATACCATCGCCGCCGACCCGCCGTTCGCGCCGATGACGCATGTGCAGGGGACGAGCCTGTGGTATGTCGAGCGCGACTTCCAGCCCGACGATCTGCTCGACTACCTGATCGCCGTTGATGACCCGATGACGCCGCTGGCGCAGGAACGCGACATCGTGGGGCGCATCGCGCGGCACTGGCGGCGCGACCCGCTCAACCCGACGGCGCTGACGACGGCGCAGGCGTCTGTCTCCATCCTGCGCATGAGCGAGGCGCGCCCGTTCCCGGACTGGGCGGGAATGCGTCATGTCGAACGCGGCGCTGTCACTGAGCATACGGTTTACAGCAATGCGTTGAAATTTGAGGGGCGCAAGGTGTGGGTCTACACACCGCCGGGCTATGCCGACGCCGATCTGTCATACCCGCTGCTGATCTTGCAAGACGGGCAGTGGGCGGTGGGTCCCCTGCAAGTGCCGGAGATCGCCGACGTGCTGAACAAGCATCAGCGGATGCAGGCGGTCATCATCGCGATGGTGCAAAGCGGCAGCCAGGCAGACCGTGACCGCGAATACGTCACCAACGACGCACATTACCAATTTCTGACCGAGGAACTGCTGCCCTTCCTGCAAGGCGAATATCGCATTGACGCCAGCAGCATCGGCATTGGCGGGGTGGCGGTCGGTGCGGCGGCTGCCATTCATGCGGCGCTGCTCAACCCCGCGATCTTCTCGAACTTGGTCATACTATCGTCACCGCTCGGCAAAGGGCAGCACGGCGAGCAGGTGCGCGCGTTCGCTGGGCGCTTCAGCGAAGCAGGCGTGCTGCCGCGCCGCATCTTCCAGTCGGTCGGGCGTTACGAACCTTCCGGGCGCTTCCTCAAGCCGGCTCGCGCGCTGCGCGACATTCTGAGCGCGAAGGCAGGCGTGCATTACCGCTATGCCGAGATCGGCAGCGGGCATGGGCTGGCAGGCTTCCGCAGCGTGATGCCGGAAGCGCTGGCGTGGGCATATCCGGGCGCGGCGTTCACCTAATTTCAGATCATTAACGCAGAGGTGCGGAGATGCAGAGACGCAGCGAAAATTCCTCTGCGTCACTCTATCCCTGCGTCCCTGCGTTAAGAGTCCTCAATAAGAGCGCAACGCACTAATCAACACCGCGCATACGCGGGTCGAGCGCGTCGCGCAGACCATCGCCCAAAAAGTTGAAGGCGAACATGATGAGAAAGAGCGCGATTGCCGGGAAGATGACCTGATTGGGATAGCTGACGATGCTGTTCGCGCCTTCCGAGATCATGCTGCCCCAGCTCGGCAGCGGCGCCTGTACGCCCAGCCCGATGAAGCTCAGGAACGCCTCATACGAAATGTACGTCGGAATCGTCAGCGTCTCCGCCACGATCAGCGGACCGAGGATGTTCGGCAGGATGTGGCGGAACATGATGCCGGGCGTGCGGTTGCCCATGCTGCGCGCTGCCTCCACGTATTCTTTCTCGCGCGCGGAAAGCACCTGCCCGCGCACCAGCCGCGCCATCTGCATCCACGACGTTAACCCGATGCCGACGAAGATCAGCGCCATGCCGCCAGAGGCTTTGTCAAGCTGTCCCAGCGTATATGTCAGGCTGCCCGGCTCTGGCTCTGCGGTGCTGAAGCGAAAGAACGTCATCAGCAGAATGATGAACAGCAGCGTCGGGAAAGCGTACATGATGTCCACGATCCGCATCAGCAGCGTATCGATCCAGCCGCCAAAGTAACCCGCCGCCAGCCCGACAAACAAGCCGACGCCGATCGCCACCAGCGGACCGATGAACGCGACCAACAGCGACACACGCGACCCGTAGAGGATACGGCTGAGCAAATCGCGCCCCAGTCCATCCGCTCCGAGCGCGTAGCTGTTATCGACCCTGATGTAGCCGCCGTCCTGTCCCAGCGGGATCATGCTCGGAAAGACGCGCGTCACCCATTCCGGCGCGGCGTTCTTGGCGTCAAACGTGGCGGCGGTGTAGTGGCGTGGCGCCAGTACGGGCGCAAAAATCGCGATAGCGATATTGGCGAGGATGATGACAATGCCGAGCATCGCCATCCTGTTGCGCGCCAGCCGCTTCCATGCACTCTGCCACAGGCTTTCGCCCTTTTTCTGCACTTCGATTTTGGCAACGCCGCTGACGGGCAGGAGATGTTGGTTGTTCTGTGCAGTCGCCATATGGACGCCTTCCGATTTAGTAACGGATGCGCGGGTCGAGCCACGCATAGAGAATGTCTACGACCAGATTCGCCAACACCAGGAACGCCGCGTAGAGCAGGATCGTCCCCATGACCACCGTGAAATCGCGATTGTTGACGCTGGTGACGAAATAGCGCCCCATGCCCGGCACGGCGAAAAACGTCTCAACGACGAATGTCCCTGTCACCAGCGCGGCGAACAGCGGACCGATGACCGTGACGACGGGGATGAGCGAATTCTTGAGCGCGTGCAGGGTGACTACGACGCGCTCGGACAAGCCTTTTGCCCGCGCGGTGCGAATGTAATCTTCGTTCAGCACTTGCAGCAGACTGGCGCGCGTCAGCCGTGCCAGCAGCGCCGATTGCACAATGCCGAGCGTGAAGGCGGGCATAATGACATTTTCGATGCGTCCCCAGCCCGATACCGGCAGCACTTTGAGCAGCACACCAAAAATGTATTGCAGTACAGGTGCCATGACGATGGTCGAAACCGACACGCCGATAATCGCCACCCCCATCGCTGAATAATCGACCCAACTGTTGCGCCGCAGCGCCGCGACGATGCCGAGCGGTACGCCGATCATGATCGCGACAGCAAGCGCCGCAACGCCGAGTTGAATCGAGACGGGCAGGTTTTCGGTAAAAAACATATTCACGGTGCGGCTGCGCACCCGCAGCGACGGACCGAAGTTCATCCAGCGGACGGCAGTGTCTTCACCGAGGATGGGCAGGTCTATATTGATCAGATAATCGGTGGTCAGCGTGCGGCGGTATTCGGGACCGGTGATGCGCGGCACAAGGATGTCGCCCAGATAGCTGAAATACTGCACATGCAAGGGGGCTGTCAAGTTGAACTTCTCTTCCAGCGCGCGCTGCACCGCTGCCGGGACGCCGCGCTCCGTTTGGAACGGTCCGCCCGGCACGGCGCGCAGCAGCAAAAACGTGATTGCCGAAACGACGAGCAGGACGACCGCCATCCACAATAACCGCCGCACTATAAATTTCGCCATAATGCCCCCGGCGTTCAAACAAATAATGCCAAATATTTAACGCAGGGACGCAGGGGTGGAGAGACGCAGAGGATTAATGCTCTGCATCTCTGCGTTCTCTGCGTCTCTGCGTTAAAGCTCACGCTTCATCGTTAGCGGTTGATATCCCACTTCTCGTAGCGTTCACGGGTGATGAACGAGTGCGTGCGCGTGACCCAGGGCTGCGTCAGGTCATTCGTCACGTAGTAGTACATCGGCGCGATGGCGGCTTCGGTATTGACCAGGATGTTGTCCGCCTGGGCATAGAGTTCGGTGCGTTCTTCGACCGTCGCGGCTTCAAACGCAGCGTCGATCAGCGCGTCATATTCGGCGTTTGCCCAGTGCGTGTCATTTTCTTCCAGCAGGTCGCTGTGGAACGGCACGTCATAATGGAAGTTATGGGCATCCGGGTAATCGAAGCACCAGGCACCGCGGAAGATGTCGTAGTTGCCGCGCGTATCGAGATACGTGGCAAAGTCAGCGGTGGCGATATTGACCGTCACGCCGAGCGTTTGCGCCCACATCTGCTGAACTGCCTGGGCAATCGTCGCGTGCAGGCTGCTTTCGTTATGGAACAGCGTCAGGTTGAAATCAGCAGCGCTCTGTCCGGTTTCGCTCAGATATTCTTCCCACAGCGCGACCGCTTCTTCGTTATTGCTGAAGATGCCAAGTTCGGGGAACTGTTCAGAGGTCGGCGCGGCGTTCAGCGTTGGTAGCGTCCACAGGTTGGCGGGGATTTGCCCTGCACCCAGCACATCGTTCGCCAGCGCATCGCGGTCAATCGCCATCGAGAAGGCGCGGCGAGCGCGGACATCATCGAACGGCGCGCGTTCAGTGTTGAAGCCGTAATAGTACGAGCAGGTGCCCGGACCGGTGAAGTAAGCCGCGCTCAACGTTTCGCTCGCCAGCACACGCTCCAGCTCGGTATCGGGCATTTCGGCAACGTCAATCGTCCCCGCTTCAAATTCGGCAAGCTGCACTTCTTCGTCAAGGAAGCGGAACTGTACCTCATCCAGCGCCGGGGCAGGAATGTTATCCGTGCCAGCCCAGAACGGATTCTTGATCATGGTTAGGCTGCCACCATCGCCGCGTACCCATTCCTTGAGCGCGAACGGACCGTAGGTGTTGATGTTTTCCGGGTCGATCCAGAAATCAGCATATTCATCAATCACCCACTGCGGCTGCGCGTTGACCAGCCAGAGCGACGCCAGCACCAGTTCCGTGACTGCTGACGGCTGCCCGGCGGTGATTTCCAGCGTGTAGGTATCGACGACGTTGATACCGACCGCCGATGCATCGGCTTCACCGCTGTTAAAGTCGCCGCCGCCGGCAATCCAGGGCGCGAGGACGCCGCCGTAGGGCGCGGCACTCATGGGATCGAGACCGCGCAAAATGCCATAGGCAAAGTCCTGCGCCGTTACGTAGCGCGGGCTGCCGCTCTCGTCCAGCACCTGTTCGACCGCGCCGCTGTCGGCGTTGTAGCGCACCCACGAGATTTCTGGCGTAATGGTGTAGGTGATGACCGTACTGTCATCGGAGACTGTCCATGTAGCGATACCAGGTTCGACCGCGCTGGTTTCTTCATTGATGCGACCGAGACCGACAAAAATCTGATCGATGATCTGTACCGAGGGGACATCTTCTGCAAGCGCAGGGTCAATCGTGGGGATGTCGCTGGAACCCATCTGACGCCCACTGATCAGGATTTTGGGACCGTCCTAGGCACTGACGACACCACCGACCAGCGCGAACAGCAGCGCCAGCAGCAGCACAAATCCGAGTGACTTCTTCATTACTTTCCTCCAGAAATAGGTTGTAAGTTCGCGGACCTAGCCTGTGTGGTTAACCCGCGATCAGCAGGGGATAAGCCGATGGTGAGAAGATAACATGCGTTTAACAGCGATGCAAAACTTGTCACGCGCATCTGTACCTTCTGCACAAAGGCACATCTCCCCGAAACTATAGTCATTTCGCCGCCAAAAGGTTCATAGTGTGTGTACAATTGTGGAGCAAATTTTTTTGGTCAATCTAACAACTTGGCGTCCTTTGCGCCTTCGCGGTTTAAATTTGATTGAACCGCCAAGACGCCAAGAACGCCAGGTATAATTCATTAATCTTGGCGTCCTTTGCGTCTTGGCGATTAGCAATCAGAGTGAGGATAATATGGCAATTCATCTGGACTGGGACGACGACTCGAAAACAATCCTGCGCTGCCGCTTTGACCCACAGTGGACATGGGACGACCTGTACAAGGTCACGGACGAAGTGAAGCAGATTACGGATAACACCCCGGTGACGATTGCTGCGATCCTCGACCTGACAGAGCGCATGACCATTCCCGGCGGTAACTTCTTCAGCCCCACCTCGCTGGAAAACGCTAAACGCCTGCTGACGATTGGCGAAGGCGGCACGGGTCCCATCGTCATTGTCGGTGCCAGCAGCTTCATCAAGATGGTCTACGAGACGTTTAAGGGGCTGGACCAACGCGCCGCCAAAGCTGACATCACGTTTAAGGATACGGTGGAGCAGGCACGCGCACATCTGGCGCAGGTGCATCGTCCGACTCCAGCGGATAACGGTCAAACGCCCAACGCATGAGTGTGTAGACCGATGCCAGCCCCGCATAGTCGCCATAGCTCGCGAAGTGCGCGTCTGTGTCTGCGCGCGATGCGCGCCCGCGCTCGCCACGCCAGTAATGATTGACAGCCGCACGTAACGCCACATCCGCGCTGCCGACGTAAAGAAAGACACCGAGCGCGCGGATCATTGTCCATGCCGCCGTCCAATGCCCGATACCGTTGAGCGCAATGAGCGCCTGATAGACAACCTCTGGCGGCTGCTGGCGCAGCGCCTCCAGATCAAGTCGCCCATCGGCAATTGCCTGTGCAATCGCGATCATGCGCCCCATACGGATGAACGTGATCTTGAGTGGCGTCAGCGCTTCGACGGTCAATGCTGCCAGCGTCTCCGGCGTTGGGAAAGCGTAGTAATCGTGTCCGTTATGGTGGAGGCGTTCGCCGTAGGTGTGCAGCAGCCAGCGTTCGGCTTTTTGTGCGGCGCTCAAGGCGATCTGCTGTTCGATGATCGTCACCATCAGCGCTTCAAAGAGTGTGTCTGTGCGCAGGATGTGCAGCCCGCGTAGCCGTGTGACCGTCTCCATCATCGGCGCGTCATGCTGCACTGCCGCGTAGAACGGGGGCATGTCGCTATCCAGCGCCAGCCAGTGATGAATAGTCCTCTGCATTTCATCCACCGCCATCTCCGAACAAGGGGCTTCAGCCCCTTGCCTTTCGCTGCTCGCTTGCAAGGGGCTGAAGCCCCTTGTTCGATTGAATTGTTCAGACTGCGTGCAGGCGACGATCTCCGCACGGAGCGACGGTGCATCAATCGTGCCGTCGCTCGTCACGCGCATCAGCGCCAGCCCGCCGTCGATGCGCAGCACACGCCACAACGCACCATCGCGCCACTGATGCGCGGTGCAGTATGAACGCGACGCCTGTGCTGTCAGCGTGAAGTCGTAGGGCGGGATGGGCTGCACATGCAGAATCACAGCGGTTTTTGCGCGGGCATTCCGGCAGCACGCGGATAGGCGGACGGCGTGAGCGCGGTCTTGCGCACGATGATCAGATGGTGCGTCTCTTCGATGCCGGGCAGCTGGAACGACTCGATGTCTTCGACTTCGCCGCCCAGCACAGACAGGGCGCGGGCGCTGTCGTTGACTTCATCCACCGCCGTCCTGCCCTTCATTGCCACGCAGTAACCGCCGACCTTGACCAGCGGCAGCAGGTATTCGAGCAGGATTGGCAGCCGTGCCACCGCCCGCCCCAGCGCCAGATCGTAGACGTGGCGATGTTCGGGGAAGCGTCCGGCGTCTTCCGCCCGCGCCTTGACCGCCCGCGCGTTCGCCAAGCCGAGCGCTTGAATGACGTGTTCGAGAAACTGGATTTTCTTGCCCGTCGCGTCCATCAACACCATGTGGATGCCGGGATAGACGATTTGCAGCGGCACACCGGGAAAGCCCGCGCCCGTGCCGACATCGACCACGCGCATCCCACGATGCAGCTCCACCGCATCGGCAACGGTCAACGAATCCAGGAAGTGTTTGACCTGCACCTCTTCCGGCGCGGTGATCGCCGTCAGGTTCATGCGCGCGTTCCAGTCGATCAGCAGCGCATAGAAGCGAGCGAAGAGCGCCTCATGATCGGCGGTCAGGTTAAGGTTAAGCAGGGCTTGCGCCTGTTCGGTCAGCGTGGGCATAGGGATGAACTCTGACGGGTTGATTAAATCGCCAGGACGCAAAGTACGCAAAGAATTTGAAGTATTGCTTGGCGTTCTTTGCGTCTTGGCGTTTGACATTTCTCTGATTTAACCGCCAAGTCGCGAAGAACGCAAAGATTAATTCACCTCTGCTGATGGAGCGAAATAGCAATCTCTGTTAGACTGGTAGATAACTTATACCACTCTGGAGCATGAACTCATGCCTGAGCAAGTTCCTGAAGTGCTGCGCGATGCGCTGGCGCGGGGCGCACTGATCATCGCCGTCATCATCGGCTTGTGGCTGCTACGCTATGTCGTCATCTGGTTGCTCACGCGCCCACTGGATCATCTGGCGCAGCGCGTGGGCGCACCGCAACTGGACGACCGACTGCGCGATATTGTGACTCTGCCGGTCCAACTCGGGTTCTACGGCGCGGCAGTATTGGCGGTCAGCCTGCTCTTGAACCTCGATCAAGTCGGGCGCGGGATTGCCGAAAATATTGCCCGCACGCTCTTCATCGTTGCGATCATCGCTGCCCTGTACCGTGCGCTGGAAGTCGTCGGTTTTTCACGCGCCCGCCTGTACACTTTCACTGGCATCAATCTGGAAGAGTCGCTGCTGCCGTTTGTGCGCGTCGGGCTGCAAC
>Ga0224723_1000153_pt1 | contig 46347 bp, 37 predicted proteins | sample Balambano_FR2_Me_FD_161647 | JGI IMG/M metagenome (GOLD analysis project Ga0224723, IMG submission 161647) | Freshwater sediment microbial communities from Lake Towuti, South Sulawesi, Indonesia - Balambano_FR2_MetaG | ecosystem: Environmental > Aquatic > Freshwater > Lake > Sediment | place... | reverse complement strand
CCTCCCTCCCCTGCTCCAGCCCATGCAACACATTACCCTCCCCGATCACCTGCTCCCCTGCCTCGCTCCTTACAGCCACGCCGTCAAAGCGGGAGATTTTCTCTTCATCACTGGACAGTTAGCCGAAGATCCAGCCACAGGTAATGTGATGCGAGGGCCGATCGAGGAGCAAACGCGGCGGGTGATGGAGAATCTCAAGCTGATCCTGGACTATTGTAATACTGGGTTCGATCGCATCGTCATGGCACGCATTTTTGTCACCGATTTGCGCTTCTACTCCACAGTGAACGAAATTTATCGCTCATACTTTGAGGATAGTCGGTTGCCCTGCCGGACAACAGTAGGAGTGACCGGGTTGGCAGGAACCGGAGATGTGGAAATTGACCTGATCGTCTATTGCGGTAAATCAACTTAAGGGGATCAGCTAGCCATAGAAATCCGCTTGATTGCTGGAGGAGAAACAGCTAAGGAACGTGAATTAAATAAAACCGAACTTTTTTGTGGGAAGCGCGACGCAGTCGCACTTCCCACAAAAAAGTTTTAGGTTTTATTTAATCCTTAATCCTAACTGTTGCTTTAGCAGCAATCGGAGCTTTTCGCTTCTCAGGTCTACACTGCGTTAATCTCGCTACTTCGACAACCTAAAGAATGCGTTACATAAATGGGTAGCTCTGGTTCCGGTGCGTGCCGCTGCGCTAACCGCACCCTACAATCAATGTCAGATCTGTGATGGTTTAATTTATGAACCAACCCCTGAAAACTCTAGGAGTGCCGCCCAATGCTTGGCGAGTCAATGCTGAAACGGCAGACCTGACCCGTCCTTCTGTGCCGATGCAAGCGATCGCCCTGTCTACCGAAACCAAAATCCTTAAGCTGGATCTGGCCAAGGCGGCCTTGCTGGTAATCGATATGCAAAATGATTTTTGCCATCCCGATGGTTGGCTGGCGCATATTGGAGTCGATGTCACACCTGCGTGTGCTCCGATTGCGCCGCTGCGGGCTTTGCTGCCACAGTTGCGATTGGTGAACGTCCCGATTCTCTGGCTAAATTGGGGCAATCGTCCTGATTTACTCAATATCAGTCCGGGATTGCGCCATGTCTACAATCCTACAGGTGCAGGAGTGGGGTTGGGCGATCGCTTGCCCAAAAATCAGGCTCCCGTTTTGATTAAAGACAGTTGGGCAGCCGCAGTGGTGGATGAATTGGAGCAACTGCCCGAAGATATTCGGGTGGATAAGTACCGCATGAGCGGCTTTTGGGATACGCCCCTGGATAGTATCCTGCGAAACCTGGATAAGACCACACTATTCTTCAGCGGCGTGAATGCGGATCAGTGTGTCATGACGACGTTGCAGGATGCCAATTTCTTAGGTTATGACTGCATTCTGCTAAGAGATTGCACCGCTACGACTTCACCCGATTACTGCTTACAAGCCACCTTGTACAACGTCAATCAGTGCTTCGGATTTGTAACAGATTCAGCAGAATTGTTGCAAGCATTTCTGCATAAACAGGAATACAGAGATAGTTGAAGAAAGACTCCCTTGCTTCGACTGTGCTTGCAACTTGGGAGAAATTGCATCCCGGTTTCTAGCGAACAGCGATCGCCCCGAGTGGTCTGTCAATTTTGATTTGCGGGATACCCGCAAATCAAAAATAAATTAAAAAATGTTTGAGGGATCACAGACCCCTCAAACATTGATAGACAGCACACTAGCCTATGACCTATCTCAGGAGCCACTATGATGACTGCGACGACTGCTTGCATGATCCCTGTTTTGAAAACGCCAAAGGATTACCAGGCCTATCGAATTAGTCCCCATGATACCAATCGGCTGGCGATCATGTTCGATCCCACGATCGCCAATATGTCCCTCACTTACTGTGTCGAAATTTTTGATGTGGGTGGCAAAACTCCGCCAAACCGCCATCAAATGGCTGTGGAATTGTTTTTTGTGCTGAAGGGAGAAGGGATAGCCTCCTGTGATGGCAAGCGCGTTCCGATTCAAGCAGGCGACAGTATTCTGGTGCCTCCTACCGGAACCCACGAGATTGAAAATACTGGCAGCGATCGCCTCTACACGCTCTGTCTCATGGTGCCTAATGAAGATTTTGCCGAATTGATCCGCAGTGGCACGCCCGTTGAGTTGGATGCGGAAGACCTAGCAGTGTTAAAGCGCCTGATTTGACGACTTCCGGGAACAAGCGAACTTTCACGACGTACCAACCCCTCTGGGCGATCGCTGTCCCCCTTTGGTAAGGGGGACTACAGGGGGTAGGTAGCTGGCACCAAGCAGCGCTCAATCAACGCCACTCTTTTTGAGCCTGTTCCAGCACGTAGGCTGAGACATTTTGGATTTCGTCAGCGGTGAGCCGGTTCTGATACGCTGACATGATGCCTTGTCCGTAGGTGACTAACTGGGCGATCGCTGCCAAGGTGTCTACTTTATTCTTCTGGAGGGCTTTCTGTTTTAGAGTTTTTCCCCGCCGAATAATATTGCCACCTTTCACATGACAGCCCACACAGTGAACTTCAAACACTCTGGCTCCATTGTCTATATCCAGCGCCAACGCTGGCAGGGACAAACTCCCGCCCCAGCCAATCAGCAGCAGCAGGGAAAAAATCACGGCGATCGCCTTTAAGCACATGGTTATCCTCCATTTAACTCATGCGAATAATCGGTTGTTTGACCTTAGGACGACCAAAGCGCTCCCAGGCATTGCCACCTCTCAGAAACAATTCCATCCAGCGAATGGGCTGTCCATTTTCGTCTATCCAGCCTGAACTTCCAGGCGCAAACGCAAGCGTACCCTCAGGTACTCGAAAACTGCCATCGGAATAGATGGCATCGCTAACGACATCCCCAATCCGTATCACGACTTTAGTTTCTGGAGTTAAATCGACCGTGTGGGCAGGAATCGTTGTTTTGATGTTACCGTAACCGTCAATCCACACTACCCGATCGAGCGGTGTATCTGGAATTTGATGGGAATGAAGCAGATCGCCTAATAAACTGTAATCATCTTGAACAATCGCTGCCGCCGCTGGAGGAAAAACATCTCGCGATCGAAACTGAGACCCCCCGCGTGACACGTTGACCACTCGCAATTCTTTGGCCTGATGCTTGATAAAAGAGAGGGTGTAGCCTGCATTGACTCCTACTACTTTGACTCCATTTGTCAAGAGGGCATAGGTTAACCCTTCTCCTTCATTGTCCCGCCGAGCTTCTGGGTCATCTTGCCGAGGCGCACAGTTGTGATAAATCAATCTTGCTGTCGGGCCTGGATTTAACCCGAGTTGAGCAATCCAGAAGCCTGTTGCCAGGGTACTAAAGGAAGGCACCGAAAGGGGAACAATTTGAGACTGAGGAAGAGCCATCGTGAGGCGCTGCATCACTTCTGCAAAAGCGGGATCGCCCGTGCCATAGTCTGCAATTAGGTTAATGAACATAAGGGTGTTGTGGTTATGTGTAGTCCGCGAAATTTCTGACGATTTGGACAACAAACACTAAAATCCTATGCCACTCATCTGACAAATCGATTATTTCCCCATTCAAATTTAAATCAAATGGGACTTACGCACTTTGTGCGAAAACCCAAGAAAGTTAGAGGATTTGTGGGGCGCTTCGCGCCCCAAAATCCTCTAACTGCGTAAGTCTTGCCAAAACTACACAGCGCCCTTTGAACTAATCTGCCATACGCTAGGTTCATCAAAACAAGGCATTTGATTCATCAATCAGAGTGTTTATTTACGTAAAGTTACGTTCGGCAGAGAATGTGAAACTTATTGAAGGATTGCAAGAGAGAAACACTAAAAAAAATTGAAGGAGTTTACTCTTAGCCAATTGCTTCAAACGAATAGGTGGAAAGGAGTTTGAACTTTGAACTGGAAACAAATGGGGATTTGATAGCGAGATATATTGACAGTCAACGAACAGTTATCTTCCTATGAAGCTACCCCAAAGTTGTGTCTTGGTTTTGGATCAACAGCCTGATGATCTGCTGTTGCTCAAAACGCTGTTAGAAGGATTAAGATGTCCAATGTTGGTTGCTGCTTCTCCGGATCAAGTTATGGATCGGGCCTGTCAAGTCCAACCTTGCTTGGTGATTTTATCCGGTAATTATCAAGATTGGTCACCCACTCTGATTCACCAACTTCGGAGTATTAAAAGCCTGGATCGAGTCCCCATTGTGGCACTGACTGATCCAAATTCTCCCCGATGGCTCCGTCATGAAGAGCATCCTGGACTGGACGGATTTTTAGTCAAACCTCTGAACTTAGAAGTGGTCGTGTCTTTGGTTCAATCTGCCTGGGCACGGCAGACTTGCTCCTGTCCCTGCTAGGATTGAGCTATGCAACTAGCTCCTCTTTACCCGGTGATTCATCGGTTGATTCACCCTTTTTTCCCGTGTTGCCTCTGGTCAGGTCATCCTGGCTCGAACACGATCGCCTTAACTTTTGATGACGGCCCTCACCCACAATTCACCCCTGACCTGCTAGCGGTTCTCAATCGCCATCAAGTGACTGCGAGCTTTTTCCTGCTAGGCACTTGTGTTCAACGCGCTCCTGAGACAGCTCGATTGATTTATCAGCGAGGGCACTGGCTGGGTTTACATGGGTTTCAGCATCGTGGTTTTCATCAGTTGACAACTAATGAATTAAAACAAAGTTTAGAGCAAACCCAGGCAGCGATCGCTCAGGCGTGCAATCTCCCTTTGACTGAAGTGCAGCAGCGAGTGCGGGATGTTCGTCCGCCTAATGGATTATTCACTCCCCAAGTTTTAGAGAACCTTTGTCAGTGGAACTACCGTCCTGTGATGTGGAGCGTTGTGCCAGAGGACTGGGTGCGTCCTGGCATTGATGTCGCAGTTCAAAGAATCTTACAACAAACTCAAAATGGTTCTTTGATTGTGCTGCATGATGGCTACTGTGGAGGGGAGGATGTAGCGGCGATCGCAGACCAACTGATCCCTCAACTAAAGCAGAAGGGGTATCAATTCGTTTCGGTTGAGGAACTTTGGCAAGCTCGGCTCAAAAGTTAAAACTTTGACATCCTCACTGTGGCTTCAGCCCAGTGAGGATGTCAATCCAATAGCTTCCTTTTCAGGAGATTACTGTCCACAACACCGATCGATCCCCAAACTGTCCAACAGCAGATCGCTAACCGCATTGGCCACAGCAAACTCACTAAAAAAGCTGCGAGAAAAGTCAAAGGCTTGCATCTCGGTGACGATGGCTACCACCAGTGCTCCAACATCTGTTTCCCCTTCCATGCGGTGCCGCACAAACACTTGAGATGCCCGCTGAGCAATTTGGGCATTGACGGCTTCTGGAATAAACTCCTCGTCCAGCCAGCGGTGCAGCGCTTGCTGGAGCCACTGGCCCTCTTGTTCAGGGTTCTTGGCGATCGGCAGCGCAATTGGCGGAATTGGTTCAGCCATATTGATTCACCAACGGTTTTCTAAAGCGATGTTTTTGGCAGTTCATCAGACAACTTTGCTGATTCTTCTAGCATTTTACCCTTCAGAGTCTAATATCTGGTGTCAGGTGAAACATTGCCTGATGTTGATTCGCCAGGTTTAAATACGGTCTTAATTGACCAAGGTCTTCTTGCAACTACGCTGCTTGTCCAAACTGCTCTGGATGGTTCTGCACAAAGTTGATGATCAGATCAAGTGTCGCTAAACCTCCTGAAGGAGTGAACTATTGCTCCTCTACATCAGTTTCAATGGCTTCATCCAATAGCTCTTCTAAATCCTCCTGACTAACACAAATCATTTCACTCAAAGATGTAACCCTGAGATGTCTCGCAACATTGTCCAGTTGTTCAATATTTTGAGCCAGGGTCTTGCCACACATATTCCATTCCTCAACATCTGGAATGCTGCGGTCAAATGTAACAAATAAGGCATACCCCATCTAAACTAACCCTGCTTTGAGCAATTAAGCTATGATTTCCGGTGACGCTGTTGCTACCATAACCCTCTACCTGATCTAACACCTTCTGGAAATTCGCTGCCAGAGTATCGGTCGTATTCAGCCAGTTTGAGGAATAACCCGTGGCCCAACTTCGATATGATGTCCCGTCTATTATTCAAGGATATACCCAGGGATATTTCTTGATGGCAGAGAGTGATGGCAACCAGTTGAGTTGGTATTCCAGCCGGGAACGAGCATTAATTCCTCTGGACAATCGATTTTGTTATCCGCGATCGCTGCGTCGCCTGCTCAATCAAGAGCGCTTTACCGTTGCCATTAATCGCGATTTCCCAGCAGTTGTAGCAGGTTGCGCCAATCGCGAAACCACATGGATTTCCCAGGAACTCAAAGAAATTTATTGGGAACTATACTTAGCTGGATTTGCCTATAGTTTTGAAACCTGGCAGGAAGATGAACTCGCAGGCGGCATTTTGGGCATTGTCATCGGCGGTGCATTTATCGGTGAATCTATGTTCTATCGCATTCCAGACGGTTCCAAAGTGGCGATGGTGAAGCTGGTTGAACGATTGCGATCGCGCCAATTTCTCTTATTTGATGCTCAAATGAACAATCCTCATTTGGAGCGATTTGGAGCCTACATTGTTTCTGATCGAGATTATCAAAAGTTACTGAAGCGGGCCGTTCGACGGCAATGCGTATTGGAATAATAGTTAAAGCAATATTGAAACTTCAAAAGGGCCCCTGGAAACCTCTGGGATCAAGCGCTTTTAAGCATCAACGCATGACCGGGGTGGAACCAGATGAATGCTCTATTTATAGCCGTAGCCACGGCGGTTAGGACAAGGACGTTTTTGTGGGGGCGCGAAGCGCCCCCACAAAAACGTCCTAACCTGCATTATTCATGACCCCTTCTGAAAAATGCCTCAAATTACTGTTTACAAAGGCTTCCAGCGATTTTCCATTTTTGACAGTGCGTTTTTATACATAGAGTCTGAAATGGAACGCGCACAAGGGTTTCAGAATTCGCCAAAACTCTGGTGAATAATCCAGGCTAAGAAAAGTGGCTACAGCTATAAGGTTTCTGAGGTTTAAAACTGTTTTGTGGCGCGGCGGAGCCGCGCCACAAAACAATTTCCAATCAAGTCTATTTAAGAGCAAACCGACGAACTGCAAATAGACTGCCCATTAACCCTACAGACCCACCTAAACCCAACAAGATGAGGGGGAGAAGAATCATCTTTTCGGGGCTGAGGTGTAATCCTGCTGCTAAGAATTGAATAAAATCGGGTTGTTGCGCTAATAAATTTCCTAAAAACTGTTCAACGGCTGAAATTAGACTCCAGGCAAACAAGGCTCCCACCAATCCAAAGGTCAGCCCTTGCAAAATGAAGGGCAGGTAGATCCAGGTCGTAGTGGCTCCCACCAGTTGCATCACCTCGATTTCGCGGCGACGCGCCATCACAATCAAACGGATGGTGGTAGTGATAACCGCGATCGCCGTTAAAGTCAGCAGACTTGTCATCCCTACACTGACCCAATTTAAGCCCTCATTCAACTGCGCCAGTCGTTTAACGGCTTCATCCATGTAGGAAACTTCGTCTACACCTGGAAGGACTTGCAGTTTTTGGGCTAACAAGGGCACCATTTCAGAAGCTTTTGCTTTGACTTTCAGTTCATCAACTAGAGGATTACCATTTAACTGCTGGGTTGCACCCTGAATGTTGGAGATCCCCATTTCCTGGATAAGGGACTGCCATGCTTCTTCTTTGCTAACGGCTTTGACCTCGGATACTTCTGGCATCGCTTGTACAAGCGGTTGCAAGGCTCTGGCTTCAACCCCGGTTTGCAAATAAACCGAAACCTCCAGTTGACTACCAAATTGATTCAGGAGATTTTCCACTTGCCACGAGGCTTGTAAACTTAAGCCAAACAAGAACAGCAAGACTGTAACCGTGCTGATGGCAGCCCAGTTCATCCAGCCGCCCCGCTGCAATCCTAGTAACGTCTCCCGCAACAAGTAATCCGACTTCGTTAGAAATCGCAACACGCTCTATTCCCTCTCTGCTTTTTGGATCTACTTTTAGGTGGTAGAACGCCCCTGTAGGCAAAGATTGTACCCAACATTGGCAAAAAATTGCTCTGACCCAGCTAGATTTAGCCTCTAAAAGATAAACCACAGAGGCACAGAGAGCAACGGAATTGTTAACTGTATCTCCCCTGCATCAGCAAGCGGGAGCCTGGTAATGCTGCCCCAGAGAGCTACCAGCTTGTCTGGCTTCGGGAAACTGGAGCTTCCCACGAGCTATTCCCAAGTAGGAGATGGGAAACGAGACTGTTCATCATCTGGCAACAGTCAATGGCTTTCCACCCTGTCAAATATTGGCTACTCCTGTCGCAGTCTGACAACCCCAGTGCAGGGGATGAGAGGACGATTGTTCTGGTAATTTAGGGTTAGCTGTTGGATGAGTAAATTACCTCCAGCGCTAACACTAGAAAAGATACCCTAAGACATCCTCATCTGATGCTAGAAAAGCGCGATCGCCTCCTAGAAGCCACAGCTAAAGCAACTAACGCCTTACTCACCCTAGAGGATCTTGACACAGCGCTGGATCAGGCTCTCACCACCATTGGCGAAGGTATCGGCTGTGATATCGTTGCTGTTCTAGAAAATGTGTTTGAATCTTCATCCTCATTGCCAAGTTCCTGTGATTTCCTTTACGAATGGGCAGCCCCTGGGTTCCTGCCGCTCAGTATCACCTTTGGTTCAACCTGTCTTCCGGCTGAATTGCTTGGATTAGACTTCATGAAACAATACTTTCTAGAGGGGGATGGCTTTGGCGGACTGACTGAAATATGGCACGAACCTTTACGCAGCGCATTAGTTTCTGTTCAGGTTCAGTCCACCTACGCAGTTCCCATTCGGGTGAATGGGCAGTGGTGGGGGGTGTTGAGTTTGGATTATTGTCGAGCACCAATTCAGGTGAGTGCTGCCGAAATTTCAGTGTTGATGGCGATCGCTGATTGTATTGGCAGTGCGATTGAGCGCGATCGCCATCAAAAGGAACGCGAACAATCTGCCCAACAACGAGCCACTGAACTGGAGGAATACAATCAAAGGCTGCTCAAGCGGGATCAACTGATGGAGGTCACTGCTAGAGCAACAAATGTGTTGCTGACCTTAGATAGCATTAATGTTGCGATTAATACAGCTCTAGAAATTCTGCTAGAGGGGGTAGGCTGCGATCGGATTGAGATTCTTGAAAATATCTACGATTCCTCATCCCCAATGCCAATTCGTTACCTCAATACAATTCATAAATGTCTAGATCCTAAATTTGAAATTATCTACACTAACATTGAGTCAACCCAAGCTGCTGAGCTGAGTCATGCCTTTAAGAAGTATTTTCTGGAGATGGATGGCTACGGTGGGCTGCTAGAGAACTGGGATGAACCCTTGAGGAGCCAACTTGCTACGCTTCAAATTCAGTCTACCTACGCGGTTCCCATACGGGTTAACGGTCAATGGTGGGGTGTCTTGTGTTTTGACTATTGCCGTGCCCCGATTCAGATTAGCCCTGCCGAAGTTGCTGTTTTGAAAACGGTGGCCGATTGCATTGGCAGCGCCATCCAACGCGATCGCACCCAAAAGTTGATCCTGCGAGCGGAACAAAATCGGATTCTAGAATTGGCAAAAGCGAATAATGCAATGCGTCGCAGCATTGATTGGTTAGCCCGCGATCCAGATATGAACGCCTTTTTGGGGCACCTGTTGCAAGAACTTGCGGCTCAATTTGATGCCCAGAATGCTCAAATCTTCCTCTACAATCCGCACGATCGCACGTTACAAACCTCAGTTGGCTTGATTGATAATGAAATTACTTTTTCCCCTCCTTATATTGCCAAAGCTTCCGTCGATCTATGGTTGGGCTGGGAGGTGCTGCTACAATCACGAAAACCCAGACCGTTTAATCTGGATACTGATTCACACTTTTTTCTTTCAGATTATCTAGAATTTCATCGCAGACGCAATAATCAAGGCATTGTCTGCACATTGCTGTGGCAGGATGAACAGCCACTGGGAATGATTGGGTTTGCCTGTCGTAACCGCGAAACTTTTTCAGAGAGTGAATTGGAGTTGGTTCAGTCGCTCGCGCAGCAAGCAACCTTAGCGATTCAATTGACGCGATTAGCAGAAGAAGCCCAGCAATTGGCACTGCTTCAAGAACGTACTCGCATGGCGCGTGAAATTCACGATACCTTGGCGCAAGCCTTTGGTGGTATTTTGATGCAGCTACAAGCAGCAACCTACTTTGCCACCACTCAGCCCAACAAAGCTCAGACCCACTTGCTCACAGCCCAAGCCCTGGCGCAGGAAGGTCTGACTGAGGCGCGGCGATCGGTCTGGACTTTGTACTTAGATACAACCGAATACGAAGACCTCGCCCAAGCGATCGCCAAATTTATTAATCAGACCTCATCAGGGCAACCCATACCCATTCAGCCTGCGATCGAGGGTACGCCTTACCGCCTCCATCCCGACCTGGGACTCAATCTATTGCGGATTGCTCAGGAGGCGATCGCCAATGCTTTGCGCCATGCCAACGCTCAAACGATCCAGGTTCATCTCAACTACAGCCCACAAGCCCTACAACTAACCATTCGTGACGATGGCTGTGGGTTTGATCCCCAATTACCCGCTGGTGGATTTGGCTTGATGGGGATGCAACAGCGAGCATCTCGGATTGGGGCAACCTGGCATCTCATGAGCCAAATTGGACAAGGCACCTCAATCATCGTTACGCTTATGCATCCACAAACCCCCAATCACCAATAAACTTTGATTAAATCCATCCAAACTATCAAATCCTACACTCCTACAGCATCACAGCTACCTAACTCTATCTAAAGCCAGCAATTCTCAGTTTGGTTTGGGAGTGCCCGCCTCAGGCGGGCACTCCCAAACCAAACCTGGGTTTTCTGCCCCGTTACGAGGCAGAAAACCCAGGTTCTATTTCAAAATGAGAATTGCTGATCTAAAGCATAAATGAATTAACGTTGACAAACTACCATGTCTAACCCTTTAACGCTAAGCGAATCTGCCAAAATCATCCGAATTCTAGTGGCCGACGACCACCCGATTGTCAGTCAAGGATTCGTTGCTATTTTGAATGATCAACCAGACATGACTGTTGTTGCAGAGGTCAGCAATGGGCGACAGGCGATCGAGCAATTTCGTATTCACCAACCCGATGTTGCCATTCTCGACCTACAAATGCCAGAAATGGGAGGGGTCGAAGCGATTACAACGATTCGGGCTGAATTCCCCGATGCCGCCATCATCATGTTTTCCATCTACGAAACAGATGAAGACATCTATCAGGGGTTACGTGCTGGAGCTAAAGCCTATTTACTGAAAGACACACCCTGCTCGGAGATTTTGGAAGTGATTCGGGCAGTGAGCGAGGGGCAGCGTTATATTCCAACAGAAATTGGTACGAAGTTGGCAGCCCGCATGGAACGTCCGAGTTTAAGCGATCGCGAATTCGAGGTTTTATCCCTGATGGCAAAGGGCAGAAACAACAGAGCGATCGCCACTGAACTCAACATTACTGAAAACACGGTTAAATTCCATGTCACCAATGTCATGATTAAGCTCGGTGCTAGCGATCGCACCCACGCTGTAGTCAAGGCTCTCCAGCAAGGCATAGTTAAATTGTAATGGGACATGTGTTCTCTGGAACTACCTGTTTGGGTAGGTGAAACACCCAACTATGGTCGAACGCAAGAATCATCATCTGGGATAGTAACAGTCAGAATCAATTTCTGTAGAGTAAGAGGTATCTCAAAGCTACAACCGGAATCCAGTTCTTGAGGCCCTTATACTACTCTACGAGTAGGCAAAGATGACCAGATACTTGAGGAAAAAAAGCCGCTCAACTTAGTTTTGTTCGTACTCCTTAGCATCGTATTTTGGGTTGTAGGAGTGCTATCTATTCGCTTAGAAGGAGAAGCGTTGTTCGTCCCTGGTGTAATAGTTTCAACTTGAGGAGTACTTCCAGATGTCCTGTCAGAAATCGTAATGTTTTCCAATGACACTACCTAAAGAACCCGAACGCTTGATTCTGCCTGTCGGTGATTGTGACCATTGTCAAGGTAACTCCGCAGCGAAGATCACGTTAGTGCAGTATGGTGATTACCAATGTCCCTTTTGTCGGGTAGTGCATGATATGCTCCCCCTCATTCAGCAGCAGTTGGGTGAGCACTTGCGATTTGTGTTTCGTCACTTTCCACAACCGCATCTCCATCCTGAAGCCTATCATGCTGCAGAAGCTGCGGAAGCCGCAGCGTCACAAAATAAGTTTTGGGAAATGCATACCCATTTACTACAGCATCAATCCCAACTGGCTGATAGTTATCTGGTTGAGTATGCAATAGCTCTTTATCTTGATGTTGATCAGTTTCTGGCGGAAATGGCAAGCGATCGTCATATGGCACGAATTGAGACCGACATCGAAAGTGGGATGCAAAGTGGTGTGATCAAAACACCAACATTCTTCATTAATGGGCTGAAATACAACGATGATCAGCATCTGGAAGGGCTACTAGAGGCAATTGTACAAGCGAATCAATGAGTTTAGTTCACCTTAATAGTTCACCAAGGCAACTTTGCCCAGTAGGTTTAGGATTTTGGATTTTGGATTTGAGATTTTAGATTGAATCCAAAATCTTAAATCCAAAATGAAGGACTCAGCAAACTTAATTTAGTCGAGCACTAGCCTTGAGAGGTTCTGATAATGCAAGTTCAAAATTCTGTGGCATTGGTCACTGGCGCAAATCGTAGCATTGGCAAAGCATTTGTAGAAGTCTTGATTGAAGCAGGTGCTCGTCGAGTTTATGCCACTGCTCGTAACATGGATTCCCTGCGGAACATTGTGACGATCGCTCCCGATCGCATCGTTGCGATTGCGCTGGATGTCACTCAGCCTCACCAAATTGCAGCCATTGTCCGCCAAACGCCAGATGTGAATTTGCTGATCAACAATGCAGGAGTTGCTGGGACAGGTGGGCTGTTTACCTCAGATAGCTTGGACACTGCCGAGTGGGAAATGCAAACCAACTACTTTGGCACCCTGCGAATGATGCAAGCCTTTGCCCCCCTATTGAAACAGAATCAAGGAGGCGCGATTGTCAATGTGCTTTCCATTGTTTCTGTCGTGAACATACCTGTATTTGCGTCCTACAGCGCTTCTAAGGCGGCTCTAAACTCGATTACCCAAGCTGCTCGAGCAGAATTAGCTATCCAAGGAACCCAAGTGGTTGGTGTTTTCCCAGTCACAGTTGATACTGACATGTCGGTTGGCACTCCTTTAGATAAAGTTGCGCCAAGCCGTGTGGCTCAACTCGCACTGCAAGCAGTGGAGAGTGGAGTAGAAGATGTGTATCCCGATCCTGTCGCGGAACAAGTCTTTTTGTTTTGGGATTATCCAACTATGTTTGAACAGAATCCACCACGAGAAAATTTGTCTCAAGAGGAGTTGATTGAGCGGGAGCGATTAGCGGCAATTGGTGAATTGACTGCCATGATTGTACATGAAGTGCGGAATCCACTCACCACAATTGAGTTGGGATTGAGACATGCGAAAAAAGTGCTGCATACCGATGCCGATCTGCAACGAATTACTCTGGCTTTAAGTGAGTCTCAGCGCCTCAATCAGCTTTTAAGTGAAATTTTAGGTTACGCGAAGCCAAAGCCATTAAACTGCTCAATTATCAACGTGAATGAATTTCTCCAGACAATGTTAGCGCAAATACAAGATTTACCTGAAGCGATCGATCGTTCTATTTATTACGTCAATGAAGTGCCAACAATTGAGATAATGGCAGATGTCAATAAATTAAAGCAAGTATTTTTAAATCTATTTCGCAACGCACTGGAAGCGATCGCCACCCAGGAAACGGTGAGTTGTTTGGTCAACAATAGTGTTCCTGCCAACTCCATTTGCATTAGCATCCGGAATGCTGGCAAACCCATTCCCCCAGAATTATTGCCCCAAATTGGCACTCCATTTTGTTCGACAAAGCCCAACGGTACAGGATTAGGATTGGCAATCTCAAAGCAGATTATCACCGCTCATGGAGGAGCATTGGAAATCTTATCTTTTTCCACAGAGACGATTGTGAGTATTCATCTACCAATTGCTAGCTATAGCAATCCTGGATGATTGATGAAAAGACAATTCCGTTCACGATTCAAATAGAATTGCTACAGTGTTCTGTCAATTTTTTTTTAGCGGGTTCCCCGTCAAATAAAAAGGCATTGTTTAATCCGGCTATGAAATTGAGAGGGGGAGGCGCGCGGAGCACGCCTCCCCCTCTCAATTTCATAGCTAAAATCAGCAACGCCAATAAAAATTTGAATCTACAAGGAAGTTTTGATGGGTTGCAACCCATCAAAACTTGCTTGACAGATTACGTGCGTCATTTAAGCAGGGCGATCGCTCTCTGACTCATAGCTTCAGCGGTAATGCCATTGAGCGCCATCAGTTCTGCTGGACTGGCCGTGGTTTCACCGCGTTTCCAGGAGAAGGTATCACGAGGACATACACTGCGAAGCATGACAGGTTCAAGCATGGCGCTAGCTCCTCCGGTGACAGCAATTAAAGCATCGCCGCCAAACAAAGACTGGAATTGAGCATCGCTGAGAAAGCTGCCATCGGGTTCTGAGCAAATCTCCCAGGCCACATCATGGGGACGATAGAGCCGTCGAGGACTGACGATCGCAACGACTCGTGTTCCATATCCTTGTGTTTCTAATAGGCTAACCGCTGCCATCACTGGCTTGAGAATCATGTCCCCAATCACTGCAAAGACAATGATTTTCTGACCCGTGCTTGCATGGAGGGCGATCGCCCCATCCTGCAAAGCCTGACGAGTTTGATCGAAGGTTGTCCGAATCGGCAATGGCGATTTGCTGGCAGTAATCACCACGCCTTTATTGCGCGTGTTCAAGGCCCACTCGTAACAGACTTGAATGCTATTGGCATCGGGCGGGAATAACGGAAACACGTTGCCGTTTCGCATCATGGCTGCAAAGTAGGCTTCAATTTCGGGGCGCTGGTGTGTCCAGCCGTTGCGACCCTGCTCTAACGCTCCTGCTGTAAACAAGGTGATGGTGGAAGGGGTCGAGCGACGCAGTTCCGCCATTGCCTGAGTTACGGTTTGCCAGATCGGTAGACCGTTAATCGCAAAAGATTCGTAGGAACACCAGAGGGTACGAGATCCCATTAAACTCAATCCCGTTGCCAAGCCAGCACAGGCATCTTCGCTCAAAGGTTCATAGACTTGTCCCCCTGGTTTTTGATTGTAAAGAGGATCTTCAGTGGGGTGAATAATCTTCAAGGCCTGGTTAATGTTGGCAATCCCGGAGGCCTCGTTACCATCGGCATTGGTGACGAGAAAAGCGCGATCGCTTTCTCCCACTTGCGCCACGACCTGTCCCATTGCTGTCGTGGAAACTTTGGGATCGCCGCCTACAGGATACTCTGCCAAGGACAAAGCATTTAATTCCGGCAAAGGCAATTCAAATTCAGTCACCACGGTTTTAGAGGCAGGGCCACCCCCAGATCGTTCGCAGTTAGTCCGAACCAGTGCCCATACCTCTGGAGCCAAAGCCCGAGTTTTCAAGGCTTCTATGATATGGGGAGCGTCTAATGTGTCTTTAGGATAAAGGTTATGGGATTTTGCGCCTCTAGCATGAACTCCGGCTCCCTTCAGTTGCTTGATGATGAAGACGGTCAACTTGCCGCTCATGGCTGCCCGGGCTGCTTCGTGAACTCCGACTAACACTGCTTCAGTAAACGCTAGCCGTTGTTCAAAGGAGAAAATTGTGCTGTCTATATAATCTCCGGGTTGATCCTGGTCATCAAAATCCTTGGCATCGACCAGCACTACTTCATCGAAGCCATTGCCGTGCCAGTAGGCCATCATCCGTTGATTGGACTGAATCGACACCATACTGTGATGTTCCTGAGAATAGCCGTTCCACACCAGCACAGGCAAGAAATTGGTGATATGTGGATAAGCCGTATGGAAGTGCCCAAACGAACTCATCACGTATGGCTCTCCCAATCCCCCGTCTCCAACCGTAAAGGGAAACAGGCGATCGCGATGCAATAAAGCACCCGCCATACCAAAGTGTTGCCCCTGCCCCAGCGGGCCGGCTGGAGCCAAAATCCCAGGAATGTAGCCAGAGAGGTGCCCCAATAGCCCATGTTTTTCGCGGAAGCGATCGCGCAAATCCTGCACGGTCTGAATGCCCATATCTTCTAAAGAGCGATCGAGAAACATGGCACTATAAAAGCCCGGTGCATGGTGCCCTACTTCTGTGATGATATTTTTGTGACCCAGCATCACCAAAGCAGCATAAGCTTCCGCTTGACTGGCAAAACCACCTGGATGTCCAGATGCCTTACTGCCAGTCACTTGTAGCGTCAGATAACGCAGGGCATCGGCATATAGCAAAGTTTGATAGACAGCCTCAGGTGCAGTTGGATCGGCGATCGCAGTTTGATTAAGGGCGATCGCAGGCTCTTTTCCAAAAATCTCAAACTGGGGTGGGAGAGCGTTGAAATACTGGATTCCCTGGCAGAACGTTGGCATGGTGACAGCAGTCATGAACTCAGATACCTCTTCTCAATAGCAGCATGAACCAGATCAGGCTGAGGAAATTTTTGAGAAAGAATATCCCACCTTGGGGAAAGTGCGCGGCTAAGCCACGCACTTTCCCCCAAAAATGGGAGGCTCTTCTCCAGAAATCTCCTGAACTCCATTGTCTATATAAATGTGTTGTCCAAATGCAGTTCTTCTGGGTTGAGTGTCAAAACGGTGGAGACAAAGCTGCCACTTCAGGCTCAAATCCCAAAACTTCTTCTCGTTTTCCACAATAAGTAAAGCTTATTACCAGACAAGGAAAACTATCACTGCTGAGCAATGAGTGATGCCATCAGTCCAAACCCACACCAGAAGGATATATAGTCATCATTTCAGGTTAGGTTTTGAACCTGATAGAACTCACGTCTTAATCATTTATCCTATCGTCTTGAGGGTTGCAATAAGGTAAGAAAACCTGATGTGATGAATAGAGTTTGTCCGAGGAGACTTTTTCCGACAGTACAAAGTCAAACCACATTTGCTGCACATTCATCCTGCCATCCCCAGTTCCTCACTTAGGAACGTGAATTAAATAAAACCGAACTTTTTTGTGGGAAGTGCGGCGCAGCCGCGCTTCCCACAAAAAAGTTTTAGGTTTTATTTAATCCTTAATCCTTAGTCTTCCCTTGCTAAAGGGGAAAAAGTATTTCTCCCCCTTGCCAAGGGGGAGTTATAGGGGTCATGGTTACTGTCTATAGACTGTAACCATGACCAGAGAGATTGAAGGGCCAACGTGTTCTTAGATTAAATGAGTCCAACTTGAAGGAGCTTAAATCAGGCTAACTTCGCCTGTATCCAAGTCATAATAAGCTCCAACAATTTTAAGCCTGCCTGCCGCTAAAGGAGCCGATAGCACAGAAGAAATTTGCAGTCGTTTCACCTGCATCCGCACGTTTTCCTTGATGGCATTTGTTAGAGGATCTCCAGGCTGTCCTGCGGAAGCTTCTACAGCAGGTCGAAGGGCATAAACTAACGATTCAATCACTCCAGGTAATTCTCCAAGATTCAGAGCAGCTTGTACCGCTCCACAGCGCTCATGTCCCATCACCATAATCAGGGGTACACCCAGGACACCCACCGCAAATTCCTCACTGGCAGTATTTTCAGTAATTGCCAAGTTGCCTGCCACGCGCACGACAAACAAATCTCCAATTCCCTGGTCGAAAACGATTTCAGGGACAACTCGGGAATCAGCACACCCTAAAATAGCTGCAAAGGGAGCTTGTTCTGATGCAACTTCAGCAATCCGAGCAGCATCTTGATGACCATTTGTTCGCCGATTGGTGACAAAGCGGCGATTACCCTCCAACAATTTTTCTAGGGACTGATCAGGAGTCAAGGTAGAATGAGGAGTCCCTGGATCGGAGGTGAGCAGATCGGAGGATTGAGGACGAGATGGGCGGATCGACTGTGCTAAAGCACTCGTGCCAAACCAGGCGGTTAGAGAACCTGTTCCTACAATGCCTGCACCCAGGTGAATGAAATTCCGTCTCGACCATTGAGACGCTCTTAAAGCTTTTTTCATCAGAATCTAATAGTAGATTTAATCTGTCATAAGAATCATTCAACACAAAGACAAGTAACAGTGATCATCTTCACTCATATTCTTTAGAAATCTAAATCATTTCAAAGTAGATTTTTGAAGCAAACTGCTTCAACCCCAGTTTGATGTGTTGCTTGATGGAGTTGACCAGTGAGAAACATGAATTAAATAAAACCGAATTAACGTGAGTTCGATAATCGCCGTTTGAGGGCTGTGGCGCGACGCGCCACAGCCCTCAAGCAAGGTTTTCGTTGGGGCGGGCGCAGCCCGCCCCAACGAAAAACCGCTTGTCGAACTCGCGTGAATTAAAGTTTGGGATTTGATTCAATTTACGTTCTTAAGCGTTGAGATTGGAGAAAGCGATCGCCAACACCGCTCTATGCTGCACAATATCAGTAGCTACTTTGATAAACCCACAGTTTTCTACCCATGTCAGACGAAGCGACCAAGCCACAACCAACGGATGCCCCTGCTGAAGCTGCACCCAAAGCCCCCAAGGCCAAGAAAGAGAAACCTCCTGCTGTCGAAGACAAACCCTTTGCTGAGTTAATGACCCAGGATTTCATGCCTGGTCTGAAAAAGACCCTTAACACAATGGGGTTTGAAGATGTAGAACTCGCATTGCAGCAGGAACAACTTCCCATTGCTGGTTTAGAGCAGATGGAACCCTGCTGGCAAGTTCTGGGACGAATTGGGCAGCGGCACTTTATTGTTGGATTTTTGAAAGAAGACATTCAAAGTCAAAAGTTCTTTTGCTACTCAGACAGTGGTGCCAGATTCAGCACGCTAGAATCCTTCATGATTGACGAACGCAAAGTGACACTTGACCTGTTGCTGCTCTACACAGTTCAGCGACTCAACGGCCAAAAATGGTTGGTGAGAAATTAATTCAGTCCTGCCGCAGCAATGTGTATGGGACTTACGCACTTTATGCGAAAACCCAAGAAAGTTAGAGGATTTGTGGGGCGCGTCGCGCCCCACAAATCCTCTAACTGCGTAAGTCTTGGTGTAGTAGGGCGGGCAGTGCCCCATCCTACAGTAGTCTAAATTATTGCTAGGTTGATAGGCCACCGTCCTGTTTATAAAATTGTGCTATCTTAAGAGGGTTGTTTAAATTCGCACATCCGGACTTTCGGGTGTTATTGGTTGCCAGGGCTATAAAATCAATAGCTATCTGCTTTGCAATAATGCTGCCGGATGGAGGATAAACCCGAAGGAGTTCATATCAGTTATGCCAGTTGTTTCTTTGGCTCAGCTATTAGAGTCAGGGGTTCATTTTGGGCACCAAACCCGCCGTTGGAATCCCAAGATGTCTCCTTATATTTATACATCTCGTAACGGGGTTCACATCATCGATCTGGTGCAGACAGCCCAGTTGATGGAAGAAGCTTATGAGTACATGAGAATTGCGTCTGAGCAGGGTAAGCGGGCCTTGTTCGTCGGCACGAAGCGTCAGGCGGCTGGAATTATTGCCCACGAGGCGCTGCGTTGCGGTTCCTATTACGTCAATCAGCGCTGGTTGGGAGGAATGCTAACCAACTGGGCCACAATCAAAACACGGGTCGATCGCCTCAAAGATCTGGAGCGTCGCCACGAAACGGGTGCCCTAGACTTGCTGCCCAAGAAGGAAGCTGCCGTCCTGCGTCGTGAGATGGAGAAGTTGCAGAAGTACCTGGGCGGGATCAAGGCAATGCGGAAGGTGCCCGATATTGTGGTGATCATAGACCAGCGCCGAGAATACAACGCTGTGCAAGAGTGTGTCAAGTTGGGCATCCCCATTGTGGCCTTGTTAGATACGAATTGTGACCCAGATGTGGTCGATATTCCAATTCCAGCGAATGATGATGCAATCCGGTCGATTAAGCTTATAGTAGGTCGGTTGGCTGATGCGATCTATGAAGGTCGTCATGGGCAACTGGAAGTTGAAGAAGACTACGAAGACTATGAGAGCGCTGAAGAGGAATTCGATTATGATGAGATCGATTTCCCTGATGATGACGAGGAGTCGGAAGACTAATTGAAGGCTGAGCGCTGAAGACTGAGTGGTTATGCACTGAGACTCAGCACTCAGCCCTTCGCACTCAAACCTAGATGTTAGAGGAACCCAGTACAATGGCGGAAATACCATCGAAGCTCGTTAAGCAACTGCGCGATGAAACCGGCGCGGGAATGATGGACTGTAAGAGAGCACTCCAAGAGAGCAATGGAGACATTACCAAAGCTAAGGAGTGGTTAAGACAGAAAGGCATTACCTCAGCCGAAAAGAAGTCGGGTAAGCTCACAGCAGAGGGATTAGTAGGCAGTTACATTCACACAGGTGGACGGGTGGGTGTCCTGGTAGAAGTCAATTGCCAGACCGACTTCGTGGCTCGTAACGAAGCGTTTCAAAGCCTGGTTAAAGATATTGCCATGCAGATCGCGGCCTGCCCAAATGTAGAGTATGTGCGGGTTGATGAAATCCCCGGTGACATTGTTGCCAAGGAGAAAGAGATCGAAATGGGTCGAGATGACCTGGCCAGCAAACCAGTGAATATCCGGGAGAAGATCGTTGAGGGGCGCATTGAAAAGCGCTTGAAGGAGTTGTCCCTTCTAGATCAGCCTTACATCAAAGACCAGAGCATTACGGTTGATCAAATGGTCAAACAACATGTGGCTCAGTTGGGCGAGAATATCAACGTCCGCCGCTTTGTCCGCTTTGTGCTGGGTGAGGGGATTGAGCGAGAAGAAGTTGACTTTGCGGCCGAAGTTGCAGCCCAAACTGGAGGAACTGAAGCAAAAAAGCCAGCAAGTGAACCCATTGCTCCGGCTCCAGAACCCGATGCTGAACCCGTCGTAGAAGCTGAACCCGAAGTTGTCATTCTGACGGCTGAAGTTTATCAGACGGAGAAGGAGATCCTGGAAACTTACTGTAAGGAAACTGGGAAAAGTGAAGCTGAGGTTCTGCGCGACTTGATCCGCAGCCTGAAGGATAAATTGAAAAAATCTTGATTTATAACAATTTCTGAGGTCTAGTGGGCTTAAATTGCAATGGCAGTTTTGTCAACAAGGAACTTAAGCTTGCTTTGTTCACGATTCAGGCGGAGTTGTTGTATTATCTATTTCAATAAAAAACTGCCGTTTGAGGGCTGTGGTGGTTGCACCATAGCCCTCAAACGCCAATGATTAAAATCGCGTTTGTTCAGGGGAGTTTCTTGCCTCACCGATGTCAGGGCAATTTATCAAAGTAGCGCTATTCTGTTAAACAAAAGTCTAGTTTTGGGAGAGTAGCTTGCAACGATGGCCAGAGCAGTAGAGCAGATTGATCGGGAAATAGCAGCAGTAAAGCAGCAAGTAGAGGCGATCGCCCAAGACCTCTACCTGACCAATCAACAATATTTGCTTGTTCTCAGTCAAACGCTTCGTCAACAACTGATCATGGCGGTTTACCATCTTTGTACTCAGGGTTATCCTGAAGAATTCTTGGATCTCCCACTTCACGAACAGCAAGAGTTACAGCAATCCTTACAAAGGATCACGCAGCAAACGCAACAGCACCTGATTTATGCTTTGCAACCTCTTGCAGCCACGCCTGCCGATGCCAATCAGGAAGAACAAACCGCTCAGCAGCAGGCGATGCAAATTGCCTTGACTCCAGATGATTGCGTGGACTGGCAAGAAAAGCTAGAGGAGCAAGTTAGTAAGCTCCTCCAGGATGCTTCGCACGCTACAAATCGGCTATTACAGCAATCAGGCATTCTGTCCAACAGCTTTCCGGAAACGATTCTGGAGGTGGCGACGATGACAGGGATGGCAGCGGAACCGACTATCGGCCCACCCAATTTATTAAACTTATTGGTAGAAACAGAGCCAAACGAGAGTGAAACGGGCAAACTCACCCACATTATGGCAATTCGTCTGCGGTTAGCAGAACTGGAGTTTAATGATCCAACCTTGACTGGATGGCGTAATAAGATTCGGACTTTATTGAATCGGTTGCAGCAACTTAAACAGGAGTATCAGAAAAAGCATCATGAGCGGACGATCGCCAAGGCTGAATTGGCCTGGCGAGCCAGTTGGTATGAAGATTAGAAAAGGTATCTTAAAGAGCAACCAGGCCGTGAGCAATGGATTGGCTACGATTACAAAAAGCATTGACTGTTGAAGCCGAAAGAGGCTTCAACGATGTTATGGGGCATCAGTACCGGTTTAGTGAGTTTCTCAGTTTAAGCCTCAGTCGTCCTCCCGTGGAATTATCACAAGCTGACCAACAGCGGTTTCAGAATTTAGCGCTGCAATTTTCGACATATACAGAATTGAGTTTTTCTCAACGCCAACAGTTGATCGCAGAAACACGCCGACTTCTACACCACACAAAGCGATCGCTCGAGCAGCAAGAGGCGATCTTACAGCGATCGCAGGACGAAACTCCAAAACAACAACAAGAACATCAAAAGGGAGTTCGTGCTGCTCATCCTACCACTGCCACTGCATCGACATCAGTAAAAAATCCTCGAACTGCTGCTTTGAGCAATACCGATCGCCGTGTCGAGTTACAGCAAACACTGACTTATCTTCCAGGAGTAGGGGCAAAGAACAGTGAGCGGTTGGCTAAATTAGGACTTTTGACTGTTCGCGATTTGCTTTTCTATTATCCCCGCGACCATATTGACTATGCGCGGCAGGTGCATATTCGTGAGTTAGTGCCAGGGGAAACGGTCACGTTAATTGGTACGGTGAAACGCTGCACCTGCTTCAGTAGTCCACGCAACACGAAACTCACCATTCTAGAATTGATTATTCGAGATCAAACCGGACAGATTAAATTGAGTCGCTTTTTTGCAGGGACACGCTATCAGAATCGGGGTTGGCAAGAACAACAGAAACGCATGTACCCTCTTGGCGCAATGGTGGCTGCTTCAGGATTGGTCAAGCAAGGTAAGTTTGGAGTCACTCTGGAAGACCCACAGATTGAAGTGATCGACCATGCCGAGTCATCTATTGAATCGATGAAAATTGGGCGTGTGTTGCCTGTTTATCCCTTAACCGAAGGAGTTACAGCAGATGTTGTTCGCAAGGCCGTGGTGGGGGCATTACCCGCAGTGACTCAACTGGCAGAACCTTTACCCGAAGCCTTACGCCGTCAATATGATTTGGTGGGGATTCAGGAAGCGATCGCCCACATTCACTTTCCACCAGATCATGATGCATTAGCGCAGGCTCGTCATCGGTTAGTGTTTGATGAATTCTTTTATTTGCAACTGGGATTGCTCAATCGTCGCCAGCAACAACGACAGGAACAGACGAGAGCCGTTTTAGCCCCAACGGGTCAATTAATCGATCAGTTTTATAACAGCTTGCCGTTCCAACTCACCAATGCTCAAAAACGGGTTGTGAATGATATCCTCAATGACTTGCAGAAACCGACACCCATGAATCGGCTAGTGCAGGGAGATGTAGGTTCTGGTAAAACCGTGGTGGGAGTCATTGCCATTCTTGCCGCCATTCAATCGGGTTATCAAGCAGCGTTGATGGCTCCTACGGAAGTGTTATCAGAACAGCATTATCGCAAGTTGGTCAGTTGGTTTAACCTGTTGCATTTGCCTGTGGAATTGCTAACTGGCTCGACCAAAACGGCCAAACGGCGGCAAATTTTGACTGATTTGCAAACAGGAGCCTTGCCCTTACTCGTGGGAACTCATGCTTTGATTGAAGACCCCGTGCAATTTCAGCGATTGGGTCTGGTTGTGATTGATGAGCAACATCGATTTGGCGTGCAACAACGAGCACGACTGCAACAGAAAGGTGAACATCCCCACGTTTTGACGATGACGGCCACTCCTATCCCTCGGACTCTGGCACTGACCATGCACGGCGATTTGGATGTCAGCCAGATTGATGAGTTACCGCCCGGCCGCAAACCAATTCAAACAACCATGTTGACAGGGCGCGATCGCACCCACGCCTACGACTTAATACGCCGTGAAATTGCTCAAGGTCGCCAAACTTACGTAGTGCTCCCTTTAGTAGAAGAGTCTGAGAAGCTAGATTTGAAGTCTGCGATCGACGAACATCAACATTTACAGGAAACGATTTTTCCCGAATTCACGGTTGGCTTGTTGCACGGTCGCATGACCTCGGCTGAGAAGGATGAAGCGATCGCCCAGTTCCGAGACAACCAAACCCAAATTCTCGTCTCCACAACCGTTGTAGAGGTCGGGGTGGACGTGCCCAACGCCACGGTGATGTTAATTGAGCACGCTGACCGGTTTGGTTTGTCCCAACTGCACCAGTTAAGGGGACGGGTTGGGCGAGGAGCAGTCCAATCCTTTTGCTTGCTGATGACTGGTTCTAAAGCAGAAACTGCAAAACAGCGCTTAAAGGTCTTGGAACAATCTCAAGATGGCTTTTTTATCGCAGAAATGGACTTACGTTTTCGCGGCCCAGGAGAAGTGTTGGGAACACGGCAGTCTGGCTTGCCAGATTTCGCCTTGGCGAGTTTGGTCGAAGATCAAGCCGTTTTAGAACTGGCACGAGAGGCGGCTGAGCAAGTCATGCAAGCTGACCCAACTTTAGCCAACTCAGCCACGCTGAAAGCAGAGTTAACCTACCGCTATCAGCGACTGATGGGAGGCGCAATCTTGACGTAGACATTCAAACGAAATCACGTTAGAGATTTAACACCCTTGAAAAAATACGGAAAATCGAGTTAAATCTGAACGTATGCAACAAAATGTTCAGATTGTGCATTTTTGCTGTACTCTGACTAAGATAAACTAGAATGAGATCAGTGTGCGATCGCACGCGGTGTAAGACATTGTTCTAAAACTCAATTGTCCTAAACTCAGCAAATGGCGGTTGCAACCGACTCGCTCAGATTGAGCTAGGCTGCCCAACACAAAATGGCGTGGGCTTACTGCCCACAATTGATGCGTGATTGGTTGCCTGATCATTCGGTGCAGCTAGTGTTCTGTCAAGGAAGTTTTGAGGGGTCGCAGACCCCTCAAAACTTCCTCTAATCTAATTTTGATTTGCGGGATACCCCGCAAATCAAAATTGACAGACCATTAGTGTAGCAGAGTTGTTCATGAAGTTTCTAATTACCACTTGATAGGATAACGAAAATGGCAAATTCAACTAAGCGTTCCTCCAGTTCTACCAGTGTTTCGCAATCGGCTCTGAAACAGGCGTTAGCTACTTTGGAAAGCTTGCCAGACAAACCAAGGGAACACCTTTCTCTCAGAGCAACCATAGAGTTGCTGCAAGATACCATCAATGCTGCTTTGGACAAAGGCTATAACTACGAAGAAGTCTCAGAATTGCTCTCTCGTCAAGGGATTCATATCGCACCCTCTTCCTTGAAATATTACATGACGCGGGTGCGCCGTAAGCATTTGAACGGTGCTGAAATGGCTGAGAATATAGCTAAGGATACATCTGATGCATCAGGACAAATGGCTGAACCAATTAAAGCTGCTGCTAAACAGATTGGTGTTCCAGCAACAACAGTGGAACAGATTGATCAAGAAACGGCTGGTGTAAACAACACCTCAGCTACATCTACTACTCCGAAGCGATCGACGACTAAATCGCGTTCCACGAAGGCTACCCAGTCTTCCCATGCTGCTCCTGTAACCTCTTCAAAATCCTCCACCCAGACTGCTGACACCAGTGATGCTTCTGCTAAGTCACCCCGTGCTCATACAGCAAACTCAACAGCAACCAGTGCCAAAACAGCCGCCCAAAAACCTACTCCATCCACAACCAAATCGAAGGCAACAACTAGAACAAAAACAGGCAGTAAGTCCACAGGCGCAAAACGCGGCAAGTAAAGATGGCTTGAGAGCGATCGCCGCCTACAGATCCCGTGTCATACTCAGCGATCGCAACGGCTGTGGCATCCAGGGATGATTTTGAGCCAGTAGAGACTAATGCCCAGTTCAAAATCACCCTCTCGTCACAATGGTGGCGGCTCCTTTACTCAAATCAAACGAGAAAGTGTTGTCTCTCCTGGCAGCATAGTTGTTATTACTTAAATGCCACTATCAACGCCAATTCAGTAGCGGAACCAGATAAAGAAACATAGCAAACGGAATAAAACCAGCGTTGACTCCCAGAATAGTGGCTGGAACCAGTCCGGCAATATTCCATGGAATGAGCGGAGCCAAGACCACAACGGTGTTCTCTAAATCTAAAGCCAACTGATCTTGTCCCTGTTCGATTGTCCGATACTGCGGTTCGACTAATTGCTGAGTTAGTAGAATAGCGATCGTCTGCGTACACCCAAATGCCGCTGCTCCCAATCCAATCAAACTGGTGTTGAGGAAGCGATCGCGCCTCGTCTTCATCCCGGTTGCAACTGCTTCTAAGCGTTCTAAACTGCGAGTGCCTGAAAATAGCCCCACAAAGGCAGTAGAAATCATGACCACACCACACACCCTGAGCATAGAGAGCATTCCCCCATCAAGCAAAATGGTATAGAGAGGGTTCGATTGTGCTAACGCAAACCCAAATAGAATGAATTTCAGCACTTGCATCAAGGAGTAGTGCTGAATCAACAAGGCAATACCTACAGCGATCGCTGCACTGATGAGCATTGCTCGCTTGACATCAATTTGCCATAGAGCCAGCAGTAAAATAGTCACCGCTGGTAACAGAACAACAACATTGATTTGAAAGACAGTCGCTAACTCTGTCAAAAATTGGGGATTGTTTAATCTCACTGGATTGAGAAGTGACAGAACACCATAAATTCCTACGGATAATAGCAACGGTAACCAAGCCGTTCGCCACATACTACGGATATTAGCATAGAGAGAAGTCTGGGTTACGATCGCAATTAAATGAGCGCTGGAAGACATAGGAGAACAGCGATCGCCCACATAGGCACCAGCGATAATGGCTCCAGCAATCAGATGCGGGCTGACTTGGCTGCTGCTGGACATAACCATCAAAGCCACCCCAATGGTACTGACCGCACCAAACGAAGTGCCAATTAACAGAGAAACAAAACTGGTTAAAACAAAAGCCGCCAGAATGAAGCTGCTTGGATGAATCAATTGAATACCGTAATAAACAAGCGCAGGTGTGGTTCCGGCCGCCATCCAACTGGCGGTGACGGCTCCGACTAACAGTAGAATATAAATCACAGGAAAGGCTTTGCGACTGCCTGCAAATGCCATTTGCAGCAGTGGTTTCAGATGAAATCCCTGAGCGCGAAACAGCAAGATGAAGAATAGCATCGACAGTAGTAATGGATAAGCAATGAAATAGCCCTGGATGGTACTGAATAATAAACAACCGAATGAGATTAAAAGGGTTAGGACTAAACTCATTTTTATCCTCATACCATTTTGGATTTTAGATTTCCGATTTTGGATTGCAGAATGCTTGACCAGCTAACCGTTCTGGTAATTGAAATCATGCACGTATCACCCAAAATGGTATCAATCAATGGGTATTGAATAATTTGGGAAGTTATCACCAAAGATTTCGACCCCCAATCCCCCCTTGCCAAGCTACCCTGGTGTACACGGTAGCTTTGCCAAGGGGGGAACTAAGCTTCCCCTGGTAAGGGGTGGGGTTGCGTTGGGATTAGCCCATGTCCTATCTATGATGTGGCAGTCTAGCGATCGCGTCCTTCTCTCATCGGCATAATTTAACTCGATCGCTGATCTTTGCGCCGATACGTTGATAAAATTGTTGTCCGGCAGCGTTTTGCACTGCCATTGTCCAATCACCAATCTCTAATACCAATTCTCAAAACCACGGCTACAGATGGGTACGCACCCATCTGTAGTGGGTTTTTAAGGAATTGGTATAACTCGTCCACCATCCCAGCGACGATACCCAGATAATCTAGTAGGTTAGAGCGTAAGTTCATCTACTCTTGAACAAGGGGCTTAAGCCCCTTGTCTAGCTTTCAGGCTAAGCAAGGTTAGGTCTATTTGTGCCTCAGCCCACTAGGTGCAGAATATCAGATGCAAGGGTTCGAGAATCGCTAATTGAGAAGATCAGGTAGGTTATGTCTAATTCATCATAAGGGGCTTAAGCCCCTTGTTTGGTTTTTCTAACGAGCCGTTGCAGTCGGCATTCCTAAAATGTCTTCAATGCGGGGCATTTCCTCTAAAGGAATCACCCGGCCCTCGTCCTCGAAGCCAGAAATCTGGTCAAAGTTCAGGTAGCGGTACAGGTCAGCCGCAAACGGATCAATCTTTTGAGTGACGATCGCCATATATTCCTCAACGGTGGGAATCCGTCCCAGCAAAGCACAGACGGCTGCCAGTTCGGCTGAACCCAGATAGACTTTGGCATCTTTGCCCATGCGGTTATTAAAGTTGCGAGTCGAAGTGGAAAAGACCGTTACACCATCATTTACTCTGGCCTGATTGCCCATACAGAGAGAACAACCGGGCATTTCGGTTCTGGCTCCGGCCGCCGCAAAAATGCCGTAATAGCCCTCCTCCCGCAATTGTTTCTCATCCATGCGCGTTGGAGGACAAACCCACAAACGCACTTTGGCTGGACCAGCGCCTTCTAGCACTTTGGCTGCGGCGCGATAGTGCCCGATGTTGGTCATACAGGAACCAATAAAGACCTCGTGGATGGGATCGCCCGCGCACTCCGACATCAGTTTGATGTTGTCGGGATCGTTCGGTGCAGCTACTAGAGGTTCCTTGATCTGGTCTAAATCCACCTCAATCACGTCAGCAAATTCGGCATCTCCGTCTCCTGTCAGTAATACAGGTTGAGCCAACCATTGCTCCATTTTGTTGACCCGACGTAAGATTGTGCGGGCATCGCCATAGCCACGCGCCACCATATTTTTGAGTAGAGCGACATTAGAGCGCAAATACTCTGCCACGGTATCGGTACTAAGTTTAATAGTACAACCCGCACAGGAACGTTCTGCTGTCGCATCGGTCAACTCAAAGGCTTGCTCTAGTTTCAGATCAGGTAACCCTGCCATCTCCATAATGCGCCCGGAGAACACATTCTTTTTGTTCTGCTTAGCGACGGTCAACTTGCCTTCCTGGATCGCCACGTAGGGAATGGCGTTGACAATATCGCGTAGAGTGACTCCTGGTTGCAATTGACCTTTAAACTGCACCAGTACCGATTCGGGCATGTCCAGCGGCATTACTCCCAGAGCCGCAGCAAAGGACACCAGTCCGGAGCCTGCGGGGAAAGAAATGCCCAATGGGAAGCGCGTATGGGAATCACCCCCTGTGCCAACCGTGTCTGGCAGCAACATGCGGTTGAGCCACGAGTGAATAATTCCGTCGCCAGGACGCAAGGACACGCCCCCCCGAGACATGATGAAATCGGGCAATTCTTTGTGGGTTTTAATATCTACGGGTTTGGGGTAAGCGGCCGTATGACAGAAACTCTGCATCACCAAATCCGCGCCAAAGCCCAGACAGGCTAATTCTTTTAATTCATCTCGTGTCATCGGGCCAGTCGTATCCTGGGAACCCACTGTGGTCACCATTGGTTCACAGTAAGTACCAGGACGTACACCGGGAAGACCACAGGCTTGACCCACCATTTTTTGAGCCAGCGTGAAGCCTTTACCCGTATCGACGGGCATCTGGGGACGAGTGAACACCGGACTGGGCGGTAAGCCGATCGCACTCCGAGTCTTATCAGTCAAAGTCCGTCCAATTAACAAGGGAATTCGACCCCCAGCCCGCACTTCATCCAGCAACGTATCGGGTTTGAGGTGGAAGGTGGCAATGACTTCACCTGTGGCATTGGCGATCTCGCCCTTGTAGGGATAGATGGTAATGACATCCCCTGTTTCCATGCGGGTGACATCGCACTCAATGGGTAGGGCCCCAGAATCCTCTAGCGTATTAAAGAAAATAGGCGCAATCTTGCCACCCAGAACATATCCCCCCGTGCGCTTATTGGGCACAAACGGAATATCCTTGCCCATATGCCAGAGAACCGAGTTTGTAGCCGATTTGCGGGAGGAGCCTGTACCGACCACATCGCCAACGTAAGCAACGGAATAGCCTTTTTGCTTGAGCGTAGCGATCGCCTGCAACCCCTGCGGCATCCGGCTCTCCAGCATTACCGTGGCGTGCAGCGGGATATCGGGACGGGTGGTGGCATGGGGGGCCGGAGACAGATCGTCAGTATTAGTTTCCCCTGGAACCTTAAAAACGGTGACGGTAATCGCTTCTGGCAAAGCAGGGCGATTGGTAAACCAATCAGCATTAGCCCAGGACTCCACGACTCGTCGAGCAAACAGGTTGCCCTGCTCCGCCAGTTCCAGAACATCGTGGAAGGCATCGTAGACCAGCAGCGTTTTGCTGAGGGCGATCGCCGCAGCCCCAGCGATGTCTGGATTTTCATCTGACAGAAGCTCTAAGAGCGATTGCACGTTGTAGCCCCCCATCATCGTGCCCAATAATTCCACGGCATAGAGAGGTGAGATGAGTGGACTATGAGTTTTCCTGTGGGCGATCGCTGTCAAAAAGCCTGCTTTGACGTAGGCTGCCTGATCCACACCTGGCGGGACGCGATCGCGCAGTAGCTGCAACAATTCCTCTGCTTCACCCGCTGGTGGAGATTTGAGGAATTCACAGACCTGAGTTGTTTGTTCAGCCGTTAAAGGTAAGGGCGGAATTCCCAGAGCCGCCCGCTCTGCAACATGTTGACGATAAGATTCCAGCATTTTGCTTTCTCAAAGCATCGGTAGAGTGCAATTTTTATCGTTGGGTCAACGACCTGTCAAGCAATTGTCAAGCATTTGTCCCCTTACCTCTACGGTAGCGTTTTAGCCAGACCTTGCAGTTCATAAGGAACTCTCAAGCCAGGTTGCCGGTCAATTCCTCAGAACTTAAGCAATTCTTGTCAAGCCTAAACAGGAATTCTACATTTTATCCCTGCTTAAGCTAAAACCTTTGTAAAGTACAATATGACCTTGCTGATTTTGCAATAGAGAAGTGGTTTAACCTACTTCTTCCCCGCGTTGATGCCCAAAATGGGGAACTCGGTAATGCATCAGAACTTGAAACTCGATGTTCAAGTTTTCCCTGGGAGAAAAGCTTTTCAACAGTGGAATGAGGGTTCTAGCACCTTGTCCAAGTAGAATCATCAACGAGAAACCAAGGGTTTCAGGCTCAGATCTCAAAAACTTGAACATCGAGTGAAACAAAAGCTAGATTTCAAGTAGAACTCAAATAGGATTGGCCCCCTGTCACATTGACCATGTTTTTAAAGGATATTCCAGAATGACTCAACGGAAACGAGCACTAATTACAGGCATTACAGGTCAAGATGGTTCTTATCTCAGCGAATTTCTCTTAGAACAGGGATACGAAGTGCATGGCATTATCCGCCGCACTTCAACCTTTAATACCGATCGCATCGATCATATCTATGAAGATCCTCATGATGAACAAGTGCGGCTGTTTCTCCACTATGGAGATTTAACGGATGGCACAACCTTGCGCCGCATTCTTGAGGAAGTTCAACCTGTGGAAATCTACAACCTGGGTGCTCAGTCTCACGTTCGAGTTAGCTTTGATTCTCCTGAATACACTGTAGATTCAGTCGGCATGGGAACGCTGCGGTTGCTGGAAGCAATACGGGATTACCGACAGCGCACCAGTATTGATGTCCGCTTCTATCAAGCAGGCTCTTCGGAAATGTTTGGCAAGGTGCAGGAAATTCCTCAGAAGGAAACGACTCCCTTCTATCCTCGCAGTCCCTATGCTTGCGCCAAGGTTTATGCCCACTGGCAAACGGTTAATTACCGAGAATCTTACGGGATCTTTGCCTGTAACGGGATTTTGTTTAACCACGAATCTCCCCGACGCGGCGAAACGTTTGTCACCCGGAAGATTACTCGGGCGATCGCCCGCATTGTCGCTGGACAACAGAAGAAGCTTTACATGGGTAACCTGGACTCTAAGCGGGATTGGGGCTACGCCAAAGACTATGTCAAAGCCATGTGGTTGATGTTGCAACAGGATGAGCCGGATGACTACGTGGTGGCAACAGGTGAAACGCATTCTGTAGAGGAGTTTTTGGATTTAGCCTTCGGCCACGCCAATCTTGATTGGCGGAATTATGTGGAGTTTGACGCACGCTATCTGCGACCAGCTGAAGTTGATCTGCTGATTGGCGACCCCACTAAAGCCAAGCAGAAATTGGGCTGGCAGCCCTCAGTAACATTTGAACAACTGGTTGCGCTAATGGTAGAAGCCGATTTGCAAGCTCTGGGCATTGCGCCCCCCAACGGACACTCGACTGCACCTCGGTTAGATTATGCAACGGTGCGTTTGGGTGCTGGCAGTCTCGTACCGTAAATATCCCTAACTTGCTACTGTTTTCCAGGCTATACCTGGGAAATCGTCTTTAAAGGCTCAGCAACAATTAATCATGCTTTACTCATTCACTCGTATGACGACAACTGAAATCGCACCCTCCCTCGACTTGCAACACCAACGAATTCTCGTGACTGGCGGAGCCGGATTTCTGGGGCGGCAAGTAGTTGACCAACTCTGTCGAGCTGGGGCCGATCGTCAAAAAATCACTATCCCGCGATCGCAAGAGTGTGACCTGCGCCAGTTAGAAAATTGCCAGCGAGCAGTCGATCAACAAGATATCGTCATCCACCTAGCTGCCCATGTGGGTGGGATTGGCTTAAATCGGGAAAAACCAGCCGAATTATTTTATGACAACTTAATGATGGGTGCTCAACTGATCCACGCAGCTTACCTGGCAGGAGTGCAGAAATTCACCTGTGTGGGAACAATCTGTGCTTACCCTAAATTTACCCCAGTGCCCTTCCAGGAAGATGCTATCTGGGATGGCTATCCTGAGGAAACCAATGCCCCCTATGGCATTGCCAAAAAAGCATTATTAGTTCAACTGCAATCCTATCGGCAGCAGTATGGGTTTAATGGTATCTACTTACTGCCTGTGAATTTATATGGGCCTGAAGATAATTTTGACCCGCGTAGTTCTCATGTGATTCCGGCCCTGATCCGGAAAGTGCATGAAGCACAACTGCGGGGCGATCGGCAAATTCCCGTTTGGGGCGATGGCAGTCCCACCCGCGAGTTTCTGTACTCAACCGATGCAGCGCGGGGCATTGTCATGGGCACACAGTTCTACAATGAACCCGATCCAGTTAATTTAGGCACGGGCTATGAAATCTCGATCCAGAACTTGATCACGCTAATTTGTGAAATTATGGAATTTGATGGCGAGATTGTCTGGCAGACTGAGCGGCCCAACGGTCAGCCCCGACGTTGCTTGGACACCCAGCGGGCCAAAGAGAAGTTTGGTTTTGTGGCTGAAGTGGAATTTAAGCAAGGTCTAAAGAATACAGTTGACTGGTATCGGCAACACGCTGAAAGTTAGCTGCTGCCATAGAGAAACAGTCACAACAAGTACATCTCATCTGCGAGTAGCGCGGGCGCAGCCCGCGCTACTCGCGCAGTCGGGTTCAGAAGATTACAAAAGTGGGATACACTTATCACAACGATTCAAGGATGCAAGCCTGACCCTTTGCAGCCAGTGCAACGTACCCAATTAACCAACAGCATGTTTACCAACGCGATGCAAGATCACTTGGCGGACAGGCACTCCTTCCTGCTCTTCCAGGTGGAAAGCCAGTTCTTCGGCAATTTCACTGCCAGACAGGTCACGATCGCTGACCAGCCAACAATTTTCGCCCTGCACTTCTAACTCATTAGACTCTCCCGCAATAGCAGTGTAATCGACAATATACCGTGTACTTTGATTGGATGAAAAATAACGAAACATTTGCCAAATCCCCTCTGGTCGAATACTCAAAATTAATTTGAGAGTATTCCATAATACTCAGAGATTCGCAGTACTTTGGTACACTACCTAAATGTGCATTTTAGCTATTGCCATTCTCTATCAGAAGTACTAGCTGGGGCAAACGCTCGATTACTGTAATAGCTTGCAACGATCGCGATCGTCATCCACCAGAGTGTACTAATTTGGGGACGATACCAAACAGTATCTACCAACCCGTGGACTAGCATTCCTGCGAGAGTGGCGAGAGCCGCTATCAGCCAAAAACCCTCGCGATCGCTGACCTTACGAAGCCGCTGCAAGCCAGCCCAGCCATGATGGACAAGCACCAGCAGGAGCCACAGGAAGCACGCCAAGCCAACAATGCCTGTTTCTACTAAGATTTCTAGAAAAATCGAATAGGCGCTGAGAGCAGTATAGCCCGTTCGTTGATAGCGCGGATATACAGCGTTGAAGGCATCATTGCCAGGGCCAATCCCCAGGATGGGGCGATCGCGGATCATCTCCTGGACAGCAGCCCAGACATTCAGGCGAAAGTTATTACTACTATCCTCTCGTCCTGCAAAAATACTCCCCACTCTTTCGCGCAACGGTTCTACGGTCATCACTGCGCCCACAAGCAATGTCGCAGATAGACCCAGCAGCAGCGGCAGGGCCCAAACCCGCCAGAATCGAGGCCAGTGAATGCTCCACCAATGCACGAGCAACATCATCAAAACAAACCCTGCGGCCACAAATCCCAGCCAACCTCCCCGGCTAAAGGTCAGTACCAGACAAGCCGAGTTAACCAATGTCATGACCACCGCTAAAGCTTTTGGAATCCAGCCTTTCCAGGCAAAAATGGCCACTGCACTAAAAATACAGGCAGGCAATAAATAAGCCGCCAGCAGATTGGGATTGCCCAGAAAGCTATACACGCGAGTCGTTTTCGCCAACGGTGATTCAGCATCCACCCAGGTTGCCAGCGCTTTTGCCCCAAAGAACCACTGCCGCACCCCTACAACGCTAACAATCAAAGCAATATGTAAATAAGAGGTGATGAGCAAAGAACGGAGACGGGGCGATCGCAACACTCGCGCCAATAGCGCAAACATCATGATATAAAGAGTAAGCTTTAGCAACCCTTCCATTGCTTGCGATCGCACAGGGGAAAGTACCGTTGAGACAACCGAAACCCCCCAATACAAAAACACCAAAACATGAATGGGGGTAAAGCCATAGCCAGACTCATCCGTCAGGGTGAGCAGCAACCAGAAGGCAGCGCAGGCAACTAAAGGCGGCAGCAGCAGGATATTGCCAAACGGAGAGTCAGCGACAAAAGGAGCGAGTCCGTAAACCGCCGCAGCGATCAAAGTCCCAATCAAATCGGCATACTGCATCAGGACGCTACTCTGCCGCCAGCGACTGAGTTGTTTTCGCAGCAAGCCAAACCAGTGCCCCAGATAACTGGCTTTGCTCCATTCATGCAGAGGCAGATGGGTGAGGGTGAGTTGTTGCCAGACAGAATTCATAGAAGTTTGCAAGTGCTTCGATGCACTACCCTAGACTGTCAGGGAGGGGTTGTCAATGGGTATGGAGGGGAGCCAAGTGAAAACCACAGAGGCACGGAGGACTCGGAGGAAATCGGCTAGAACACTAGCTTCAACCCTTGAGTAGCGATTGGTTTTCTCCTCTCTGTGCTCTCTGCGCCGCTGTGGTGTAAAAAAATCTTCAACGTCTCCGCTCATCACTTGATGCGCCTACCCTGAAATGCTGATTCACCCATTGGCGAAAAGCAGCTTCGGTTGGAAAGATTAAATTGGGGCATTCAGTAAAGGGAGGAGTTTCGACACCGCGATGAGAAATGATGCGATTCGCGGGAATATCGTAGGCATCCAGCAAAAATTTGATCAGACTAATGCTAGATTTTTCCTGCGCGGCTGTCAGTCCCCGCTGTTGTGGGGTGGCTTCGTGTTCGATACCAAAAGAGCGATCGTTCATGTCTTTGTTGCCTGCATGATAGGCACAATCGCGATCGTTCACCAATTGGATAATTTCGCCGCTGCGATCGATCAAATAATGGGCAGACACTTCCGAAGCCGGATTTTGGAAAGTGTTGATTGTACTTTCGGTGCTGCTAACCGTGTTGTGGATGACAATCGTGTCAATTTTGAAGGTGCTGCGTCTGGCTCTGAAGTTATTGGGATGGGCCAGAATGAGAGTCACTCTGGGTTTGGGTAGATCGGTTCCAGGTCCTGCGCCAGTATGTCCGCCATTACTTGGGGGTTTGGGTAAGGGTTCATCGCTATTCGTGCCAACAGCGATAATCATCCGTCCGGGGGGATCAGGACGATTAAACCATTGTTTCATCGCCATAATCGTCGCATCCTTCTCTCCGTTAGGACGAGGCGTTTTAGCGATTTTTTCGAGATAGAATGCGCCTTCCATCAAATAAATCGCTGTATCTGTTTCTTTGACCCATGTTGGCATTCCTTCACCTCACACTGTTAGAATCCTTCCCGATGCCTGTGTACCTGCGTATCTGCGTGATTTCGATGCTCTAAAACTCTATCCTCAAAACGAGAGATTTTACTTTAACCAGCAGATGCGTTCTCTATGGCTTTTTGTTGACTGTATTTCTGCTTAAAAATTTGTTGCTGCTTCTTATGATCCACGATGGGGGCAGGATAGTCACACCGATCGCGATCGCTCTGAGAAATCTGACCGGTAACCAAGTCTGCTGTTTCCAGGCTCCGCAATTCCGGCAACCATTCGCGAATATATTCAGCATCCGGGTCAAACTTTTGGGCTTGGGAGGCGGGATTAAATATCCGTAATGGCTTCGGGTCCATGCCGCTGGATGCGCTCCATTGCCAGCCGCCATTATTAGCAGATAGATCCCAATCGACCAGCCGTTGGGTAAAGTACTTTTCACCCAAGCGTGTATTGACCATGAGATCTTTAGTCAGGAAACTGGCGACAATCATGCGGCAACGGTTATGCATCCAGCCCGTTTGGTTCATCTGGCGCATCGCGGCATCGACTATCGGGTAACCTGTTCTGCCCTCACACCAAACTTGAAAATGGTCTAAATTATCTTCCCAGGGAAATTCTTTGAAGGGTTTGCGGTATGGGCCGTCTGCTAATTCGGGAAAGAAGAACATGACATGCTGGTAGAACTCACGCCAGGCCAATTCTTGCCGCCAGACGCGAATTCCCTCTCGTGCTTCATCGCTGCGGCAGTCTTGCAAGGCTCGGTCCGTTGCTTCCCATACGGTGCGAATGCCGATTGTGCCGAATTTGAGGGCTGCACTCAAGCGAGAGGTGCTGTCTGGATTAAAGGGATAGTTGCGCTGTTCCTGGTAGTCGGCGATCGCCCGTTGACAAAACTCCTCTAAGCGCTGGTAGGCCGCTTGCGTACCCGGAGCAAGTAACAAAGGGTGATCCCAAACAAAGCCCAAATCTTGAGCTGTCGGCAGGGCGATCGCACCTGCGGTTTGAGCCGCTGCCTGTTCTGTTTCAGTCAAGCCGTTTGCCTGCTCCAATGTCACCATAGGGACAGGCTTGGATTTGCTACTCCAATTGCGCCAGAACGGGGTATACACTGTGTAAGCAGAACCCGTTCCAGTGACAATATCTTTGGGAGCGTGCAGTAATTGATCCCAAAAGGCAGTGGCTTCCATGCCTGCTGCTCGTAAGGCTTCAGCAACGCAGCGATCGCGATCGCGGCTGTAGGGTTCTACATCCCGATTCCAGAATACGGCCTTGGCTGGCAATGCTTTGGCGAGGGCCGGAATTCCCTGAATGGGGGGTTGATGCAAGATCAGTAATTGACTACCGACTTGAGCATAGCTCTCCTGAAGTTCTCGCAAACTACCCATCAGATAAGCCATTCGGGCTGGAGCCACGTCATCGCGATTGAGAATATTGGGATCGAGGCAAAAGACTCCTGCGACGTGAGCAGACTGCTGCCGTGCTGCTGCCAATCCCACATTATCAACAATCCGCAGGTCGCGACGATGCCAAAAAAGGATTAAATCGGTCATGAAACTCTGAAGACAAGAGGGTTCTCCCTGTCAGCATAACGTTATTTTTAAGGTAGAAGATTTAAGGTGGAGGTTTACGGACTGAGTGCGATCGTGGTACGCAGACTGTTTCTTGTTTCCCCGCATCCGACATGGTGACATTCCCAATGCTAGTCAGGCGAAGGAAGACAACAACGAGGCGGCGGATGAGGGGAGAGGGGCGATTGCTGTAGATGGGAGTATCGCTTTCCTATCGGTAAATCTCCTAAGATGAAGTTGGGCGATCGCTGAAGCACAGTATCAACTTAGCCAAGTAAAACTAATCAGGCAAAGAAATGTTAACTATCAGATCCAGTTAGGGCGCGTCGTTCTGGGCGATAAAAGCCCAACACAACATCTTCTCTGGGTATTCCTGCATCAAGCAGTTCCTGAGTAATACCAATTCCTTAAAAACCCACTACAGATGGGCGCAGACCACGCGCAGCGTGGTCTGCGCCCATCTGTAGCCGTGGTTTTGAGAATTGGTATAATTCCCGGTTCAGTGCCATCCCATTCCACCCAAATCTTGCCCGACTGGATGCGTGCTCACTCCTTAGGAATCACCTCAAACACGCCTGACAACACTGCCATTGTCGAAGTATCATAGGGCGCTGCCTCACTAAATGGTGTTATCCGTACCGTTCCATCTGGCTGGGGCGATCGCGTTAAATTCGTCAAATCGCTCAGCAGGCTGTTGATTACATCAAAAGATTCATCCCCCCGGAGTCCACCGATCGGTTGTCCTCGACTGATGCCGCGATTTCCAGCGATCGTCTGCAACACCTTCAGCGTATCTCGCAGCGGCTCTTTGCTGGCTAAAATCATAAACTCTGGAAAACCCGATGAGCCTTCCACCGCCATCGCATACTCAGCCCGGGGACCTGGAATGGTTAACTCGACGGCCTCCTCTGTCAGTTGAGCCGCCTCTTCTGGTGCATCCCACTCGTTTGGATACAACACATTCAACGTGCCATCTGCCCCAACAATCAGCACCGCCACATACAGATCGTCTGCCTCACGATTTTCTACCTGCACCCGCAACAATGTGTCTTGACGAAACTGGGGTGGGGTGAGGGAAATGGACGAGCGATCGCTGGCCTCTAATGCCCCCCGACTGGCGAACCGTAATGGTTCTCCCGCCAGTGCGGTTCCTTGATTGTCGATCGGGGTTACCGATGCCGCTACCCGCAAGGGAGAACCCTGTCCGGTAGTGAGAATTTGCGATAATAATTGGTTTACCAGGAGCGATCGCAAGCGAGGACGCAGCCGATTCACTGCCTCTGTGATTGGTTCACCGATGCGCCCAAAGCTGTTTGAGACTAAGGCTGAGCGATCGGCGGAGAACAAGCCTACACTCTCCACTGGGGGTAACTCGGTCACCCCCTCCATTGTGAATTGCTGCTGATCCACGGCTGTGAATCGTCCCAACAGATAGTCCATTGGCGTGTCAGGTGACACCTCCACCACCTGCAATCGGCTCACCGTGGCGAGTTCTGTGCGGGCTGGCGCTAATTCCGCGCCCAGGGATGGATCAAGTCCCAGCTTCAAAGTGGGATTGTTAGGAATGCCGACAATGCGTTCCCGCAGCAGGCGATCGACCTGTGCCACCTCTGGTTGACCGCTGATCAGGTTGCCGTAGCCATACAATCCATTGCGATCGGTTTGCTCGATCTCACCCACCACCTGTCCACGTTCATCCAGAATATTGAATACCGTTCCGGCTCCATTCCCCTTCAGGTTCTGACTCGACACCCCGCCCAACCAAAACTCGATCGGTTGTCCGATCGCTGTGATTACTGCCTCTGCGGGGGATGAAGTCAAGCCAGTGAAGTACAACGGTTGCTCCTGATGATTGCGACTTGGCTCATAGTCAAACACCGGAACCTGACTGCGATTGCTCTGTTGAGTGGCCAACCGTTCTGTACTCCGACTGAGATTGATATACACGGTTCCAGCCGAGTGTTGAGCCGTTTGCTGCCAGAGATAACGAGTCAGCAAATAGGTAAACCCGCCCGCCCTAAAGCCATCAAACACCGCATCGATCGCCAATTCATCCCGCTGAGCCGAACCGATCGCTACGCCCCTGGCAATGCCCCGTCCCCGCTCGGTTTGAAACGCCGCTGAAGTCATGCCCAATTCAGCCATCCACCGCTCTTGCGCTGCCAACTCCTCTGGCATGGGAACGAGAATCTGATCACTCTGTGCCCGTGCCCGCGCCGATCGGACATTGGCATTCCCCCGTGTTCCGGCTCCAGAGTGGCAACTGTCTAACACCACAGTGATGGCATCGGTGGCGATCGCCTTCATCAGCAAAAACAAATGTCGCCCCATAATGTCAGGTACAACGATTTCAGTATCGCTGCGACTCAGAGCCAAGCCATCGATTGGAACCATCGTGCCATTCAACTCGCAGTCTCCGACTCGACGGCACTCATCGGTATCGAGTGGGGTGGGATCTTTGATGCGGCTCCCGTGCCCAGAGTAGTGAATGACAACCACATCTCCCGGTTTGGCCTGTTCAATGATGTGCGATCGAACTGCGCTGAGAATCGTCTCACGGGTTGGTTTCAGGGCAACATTGTCCGACACTTCTAGAATGTCGTTCTGCTGAAAGCCAAACCGATGGATTAGCAGTTGACGCTGCAACTCCACATCAGTCAGACAACCCCTCAATTCCCCCACCCCAGCCGGATAGCCGTTAATTCCAATCAACAACGCCAATTTGCGCGATGTCGATTGCGCTAACACTCGTCCGTATTGATGGGCTTGGTGCAAGAAATCAAACTGGCTTAACCCGATCGCGGCCAAGGTGGAACTGGCAAACTGTAAAAACTGGCGACGTTTGATCTGGGGCATAGCTGAGAAGTTCTTAATGGGCTAATAGAGTCTAGTTTAGGCAATTCGTGCTTTAGGCATATCTATTTCAGAGATCTAGCACTTATGCAAGGAGTTGCGGTGTCTATCTGATCTTTCATAACGCTTACTCACTTGATTCAACCACCGCCTCAATCCGTTCTATAATTCGAGAAATCTTGGTGGCAAAGTTAACAATTCCCCTTCCGGAAGTTTGCTCTATTCGTTCTGAAGAATTGATTGCCATAATCCAGTATTGGTCATCCAGTATTCCTAAAATGGGTCCACCCGATGAGCCACCAAATGTATCGCAGTTATGACGCAATACATCATCCTCTAAACTGCCCAAGATGCTGCAACCCTCATGCACACCTGCCGTTGCCCCTGGATTATCGGTTGGAAAATCTCCGGAATAACCGACCATAATGAACTGCTCTGGATTCTCAATCAGAACAGAGAGTGGCAGCGATCGCCAGCCAATTGTTCCATAGGTTTCTCCCAATGGTTGTTCTAACTTAAGGAATGCCCAATCATCAGGATGGGGATGTTCATTGCGATCGCTAAAATCTGTACCTAACCATGCCTCGATTGCAGTAGTGCGATCACTCTCAGCTTGCAGTTTGCCATCGATCAGGTTTGGTGCAAACTGAAGATTTTGGTAAGCAGTTTGAGTCTCCGGATCAACTACACAATGAGCATTGGTCAGGACAATATCAGACTTCACTAATGTTCCAGTACAGATATAGTTCTCTCCATTGGCATCTTGATACTCAATGCGTCCGATCGCCGACCAGGGATAACTACGACTCGTAACAGAAACGCGATCGTCTCGTCCAATCACACCTCGCCCCCCTTCATTGGGGTTATTCGATTGTTCAAGATTCGGAGGGATGAAAGGTTCAAGATTTGTTGACAAGTCAAAGGTTGCAAAATTTGGAGCGATCGGAGCTAGCTGAACCGTGCTCTCTTGAGACAGGGCAGAAGCGAAACCTCTTAGGAGTACAATCACTAGAAAACCAGTGATCAGAAGTGAAAGGAATTTCATAGGAGCAATTTTGCTGGTCATAACTTCTAGTTCAATAAAACTAAATTGTTTCTAATACCGTTCTTAATACCCTTGCAAAAGATGAATTGTTAAGGCAAAACACTGCTTGCCCTTACAAGAAACGGCTGGCATGAAAAACACTTTTCATTTCTATACCATCATCACCCACCAGTCAAATCATTTCCATAAAGTCTTCAGAGTCCGTTGCCAATCAAAATGAACGGTGCCCAGTAGTAGGGATGGTTGAGATTACTGCTGACTTGAGGAGGGAGACCTGTGCGGAGATCACGAAACCCGACTGTTCCATCTCCGCTGCGCTCACCCTGCACAGCCGAAAAATCCCCACTAATCAACGCCCGTTGCGCCTCCTGTAGAGCCGCCGCTTTGCTCATGCCTTGCTCTAGTCCGGCATAAAAGGCATTCATCAAGACTTGGGTTCCGCCATCACTGACTTGCCAGAGCGAGGCGATCGCCGCATCTGCCCCCGTTTGCTGCACTTGATAGCCAAAGCCCAAAATCTCTTCCCCATTGCCCAATGCTGCGCTGCTGACCGCTGTCTGGCAAGCACTCAGCACGACTAAATCCACATTCGACAATTGCCAATCCCCCAGATCTAGTAACGTAATGCGATTGCCATCGCCTAGCAAGATAAATGAATCTAAGGGACTACCAGAACGAAACTCGCCATGAGTGGCAAAGTGAACGATGGTGTAATTGTTCAACTGGGGTTCGATCGCCGCTCGATTAAAGGCAGCACTGAACAATGCCAGTGTCTCAGGGATGGTTTCTTCCAGATTGCGAACTTCAGTTTGGGCACCGGGCAAACCCTCAAACCATTTCCACTCTTCCCCCAAATCGACTTCCATGCCTTGTTCAGGAAACGCGCCCGCCAGAATGCTCAGATCGACCGCACCCTGCTGGGAGAAATCGGTGAGGGAGGCGGCGGTGATGTGGTTGATGGTGTAGCGCTGGGTCAGCCATTGGTCGCCATCGTGCAACGCCGCCAGCGGAATGTAGCGCAATGCCCCATCTGCCGCATAGAGAATGGTTTCGGCTCCGGCTTGTTGCAAATCATCGGCGATCGGTTCAATCAACCATTGGTAAAGCTGCTGGGCATTGGGCAGAGGATTGCTGGTGCGAACGGTGATGTCAGCACGGAAAGCGGCGATCGCCTGCCTCAGTTCTACCTCAGTCACCGCTACGGTACGCCGCACAGGTAAACCATTGGGCGGAATCAACACCAACTCCAACCGATCTTCCAGAATCAATGGGTAAAGCAGCACCGCAGGTCGCTCTAGTTGCCGCAAATTATCTTGCAAACTAGCAAGCAATTCCTGGGGAATCCGCTGCTCCCGCGCAATTCGTTGCAATTCCGCCACCTGAGTTGTGACCGCCGCACTATCGAAAAACGCCTCAACATCCTGTCCTTGCTGCACTGCCACCTCGAAATCTGCCAAAATCTGGTCTTCAAACTCCCAGGTATATACCCCTCGCGCCGTTTGTTCATTCCCCGGTACGTTCTGGAGATAGTCATCCAATTCTTGCAACTTAAGCAAATCCAATACTTCCTGCGCTTCCATCACTCGCCCTTGTTGCAACAACAAATCCGCCAGACGACGATAATCCTCCTCAACAGACTTGGTATAGGACTCCTGCAATGCCGAGTCGAGTCCACGAATGCTATCCCGAATCGACTCTCGCACATTGACTGACTGCTTCAGAAAGACGATCGCCAACTCCGGCTGATCCTGAGCTTCGAGTAATTTACCAATGTTGGCTAGCAATCCTCCTGTTCCTGCGCGATCGCCCACCGCTTGCAAGATTGGCAGTGCTTGTTGGAAGTAGTCGATCGCTCGCTGATACTCACTCAAAGAGAGGTAAGCAATGCCGAGATTGGTCAGTGCTGCTGCTTCCCCATTGCGATCGCCCACCGCTTGATAGATTGGCAGTGCCTGTTGGAAGTAGTCGATCGCTCGCTGATACTCACTTAAAGACCAGTAAGCAATGCCGAGATTGGTCAGTGCTGCTGCTTCCCCATTGCGATCGCCCACCGCTTGCAAGATTGGCAGTGCTTGTTGGTAGGAGTCGATCGCTCGCTGATACTCACTCAAAGAGAGGTAAGCAAGTCCGAGATTGTTCAGTGCTCCTGCTTCCCCATTGCGATCGCCCACCGCTTGATAGATTGGCAGTGCTTGCTGGTAGTAGGCGATCGCTCGCTGAGACTCACTCAAAGAGAGGTAAGCACTGCCGAGACCAGTCAGTGCGTTTGCTTCCCCATTGCGATCGCCCACCGCTTGATAGATTGGCAGTGCTTGCTGGTAGGAGTCGATCGCTCGCTGATACTCACTCAAAGAGCGGTAAGCACTGCCGAGATTGGTCAGTGCTGCTGCTTCCCCATTGCGATCGCCCACCGCTTGATAGATTGGCAGTGCCTGTTGGTAGTAGGCGATCGCTCGCTGATACTCACTCAAAGAGAGGTAAGCACTGCCGAGATTGTTCAGTGCTTTTGCTTCCCCATTGCGATCGCCCACCGCTTGCAAGATTGGCAGTGCTTGTTGGTGGTAGTCGATCGCTCGCTGATACTCACTCAAAGAGTCGTAAGCAAGTCCGAGATTCATCAGTGCAAGTGCTTCCCCATTGCGATCGCCCACCGCTTGCAAGATTGGCAGTGCCTGTTGGTAGTAGGCGATCGCTCGCTGGTACTCACTCAAAGAGAGGTAAGCACTGCCGAGATTCATCAGTGCAAGTGCTTCCCCATTGCGATCGCCCACCGCTTGCAAGATTGGCAGTGCTTGTTGGTAGGAGTCGATCGCTCGCTGATACTCACTCAAAGAGCGGTAAGCAAGTCCGAGATTGTTCAGTGCTGCTGCTTCCCCATTGCGACTTTGCTGCGGGAACGCTGTGCGAACGCTAGTCTCTCGATAAATGGCTAGTGCTTGTTCAAACGATCGCAATGCCTCTCGATACTGACTTGTTTGCGCTTGCTGAATTCCTTGTTGATTGAGGCGATTGGCTGCTGCCATGCGTTCTGATGCTGCTGTCGGATCTGTTGTTTCTACTTCTGCCACTAAACGAATACGCTCAGACCCCACACATTCATCCCAAGAGCTATCCCAACCCACATCAGTCATGCAATCGCGATCGCCCTCAAGTCGCACCACCCGTGCTGCCCACCAGCGTTCCTCCCAGAGCACCTCAACCGTCTCATCAACCGGATAGCTTGCCTCTACAACTTGAGCCATCGCAGCCTCAGTACGCAATGACAATCCAGCAAATCCGATTGATAGCACCACCGATGTCGTCAACCCGCGCAGCAATGAGAGAGGCGATCGCATAAAACCTGTTCCTCAAGAAGATGAAGTTCCTCTAACACTTATATCTCGGATGAAAGCACCTATGCGCGATCGAATTAATCCTAGACCAAAATCATGAATCATCACTGGGAGATGTGATCCCCCTGCTACAACTACTTTCGAGCATTTTGGATAAACGGTTCTTGGGCAAATCCAGTTAGGGCGCGGCGCTCCGGACGATAAAAGCCCAGCACAATATCTTCTCTGGGTATGCCTGCATCAAGCAACTCTTGGGTAATTCCTGGCTCAGTTCCATCCCACTCAACCCAAACCTTACCCTGTTGAATCCGCAAATGGAAAACCATCGCATGAACCCGCCCAGTATTGTCCCAGCCGATATCTAAAACCGCATAGTTATGATTAACAGGATCGCAAATCGGAACAGACTCAATTTGTCCGTGACTAGGTTGATGTTGACTATGTTGTATTACAAGTTCTCGAAGGATATTACAGTAGGTTTCTAGCTTATCCATTCGACAATCTCCTCCAATTTTGGCTCAAATACTAACAAATGAATTTGTTGGTCAGTGATAATCTCTTCAATCGCAGGTCGTCGAAAAAAATCTTGGTGGATGTCTTGAGCGATCGCCAGGTAAAGTCTACGTTCCGGACTGACTCGCTTTAAAAGGGTGCGATAGATACCATATTGCCCGACTGCTTTCTCCAATTCCGTCACCAAAGATGGGCTATTAAATACTTTGACTTCAATTACTATCTTACAGTCTCGCTTTTCAGCCGAAAACAGCTTTTCTGCTCCCAGATCAGCATATAGACGCAATCCCTTAAACTCAATCGTAAAGGGATCATCCGTAATCACCCACCCATCTTTGACAAGAGCACGTTTGACTGTCTCGTGATACAAATCATACTGTGGCACAGCTATTGCCCTCCACCGATGTCGTCAACTCGCGCAGCAATGAGAGGGGCGATCGCATAAAACCTGTTCCTCAAAAAGGTAAAGTTCCACTAGCACTTAATTCTCAAATGAAAGCACCGATGCATAGTTATCAAAAGATTATAGAATGTGACAGCTTGCCTTGGGCTATGCAATAGCTGGGCAGTGGCTAATTGTGATTCA
>Ga0224723_1000152_pt1 | contig 46355 bp, 39 predicted proteins | sample Balambano_FR2_Me_FD_161647 | JGI IMG/M metagenome (GOLD analysis project Ga0224723, IMG submission 161647) | Freshwater sediment microbial communities from Lake Towuti, South Sulawesi, Indonesia - Balambano_FR2_MetaG | ecosystem: Environmental > Aquatic > Freshwater > Lake > Sediment | place... | reverse complement strand
TGGTGGCGGTCTTCCGCGCCAGCACGGATAACGGCGCCCAGCTGCCGATGGAGAGTTTACTGCCGCTGGTGCGCGATGATATGGCGCGGCGGCAGGTGGCAGGTGCGGTCGGGCAGTATGTCGATGCGATTGTCGGCTTGTATCCGCTGGAGAACGCGGCGCAGATGAAGCGGGTACGCGGCAACATTGAAGATGTGCGGGCGCAGCTGGCGGGGCGCACACCAAGCGGACTGGTCTCGTGCGGCATCAGCCGTCCGGCGGTGGGGCTGGCGGCGCTGCGCGAGGCGTACCGCGAGGCCAAGGATGCGTTCGGGATTGCGCACGAGCTGGGCAATCGCGAGCAGACGACGTTCTACGGCGATTTGAAGCTGTTCCAGTTTTTGCTGGCGTTGAAGGAGCGCAATCTGGAGCAGATGCGGCGCTTCCACCGCGAGACGCTGGGTGGGTTAGTGGAGCATGACGAGCGCAAACAGGGCGATTTGATCCGCACGCTGAACGGCTTCTTCGAGGCGAACGGCAATCTGGCGAAGGCGGCGAGCGACCTGGACGTGCATCGCAACACGCTGGTGTATCGGCTGGATCGCATCAAGGAACTGACGGGGCTGGATTTGGAGGACGCGGACAATCGGCTGATTCTGCATCTGGCGTTGAAGATCCAGCGCGTGCTGGCGACGCTGCCGGAGGTGTGAGTGGGGAGTTATGGTTCGAGTGGGTTGAGCGGTTTCCATGCCCGGCAATAAATTGCCAGGCTACCAAATCCGTCCAATAAATGGACGGGTTCTTTCTGCAAGTCGCCCATTCATTGGGCGCATTTTTTGCCGGGCATTTTAATGCTCGGCAGGGCAAGCATTGATCTTCGCTCTGTTTGCTCCCCCGCCACATGTTCGCCATAATAGACTTATCCTGTGTATCCCGGCTGGTCAACCTTATGGCGAAACTGTTTATCTCGTATCCGAGCGAAAGCTGGAACTTTGCACAGCGCATTGCTGAAAAGCTGGCGGAACGGCTGGATGACTCGATCTTCATCGACTATCGCAGCATCGATCAGGCGGATTTTGCCGAGGCGATCCTGACGCATCTGCGCGCCAGCGACGGCGTGATCCTGGTTGTGACCGAATTCACGTTTGCCGACATCCACCGCGACCGCGATTGGGTGCGGCTGGAAATTCGCACGGCACTCGAAAACAACATCCCGATCGTGCTGGTGCGCGAGAACGGGCTGCTGCCGCCTGCCGATATTCCCGAAGATGTGCGGGATGTTCAGCGTTCGCAGGGCATTCCGTTCTACCGCGAATTCTTTGATCCGGGGGTTGCGCTGCTGGCGGAATTTCTGGTCAAGATCGGCGTCGGTAATGCAAAGACGACGACATCTGCACCCAGACTGATCGAAACATCGCCTGCACCCCCACCACCCATAGTGACACCCGAACCCGCGCAGCGCACGATTGGCGGGCAGGGCAGCCTGGAAGAAGCAGCAGATTTGCTGGAAGCGGGCGACCATGAAAAGGCGCTGGTGATTCTGGAAACACTGCACGCGCAGGGGAACATGCGTCCCGTTATCGCCAAGATGGTGGATGACCTGCTGGCGGAGGGGCAGCGACGGCGGGCGGAAGCCGAACGCCGCCACGAAGCGCGGCTGGATTACACGGCGGTTGCGGCGATGGCGAGGCGCAAGCTGACAGAGGCGCGCGCCCGCGAAGAATTTCATGACTGGTCTACGCGCTATGCCGACCTGATTGATGAAATCGACAGCGACGATCTGCGCACACGCTTCCCGCAGATAAAAGTAATATCACGCCCTGAACCTGTGTCGGCACTATTGCCGCAGCCGTTCGCATGGGTCGATATTCCGGCGGGCAAGGTGACGGTCAATAGCAAGACGTTTGACATTCCTGCTTTCGTGATCGCCAAATATCCGGTCACGAATGCGCAGTTTGCGTTGTTTGTCCAGGCGGGTGGTTACACGACGCGCCAGTGGTGGACGGATGCGGGGTGGTCACAGCGTGAAAAGGACAAGTGGTCAGAACCGCGTTTCTGGCAAGATGAGAAATGGAATCGCGCCGATTACCCGGTTGTCGGTGTTTCGTGGTATGAGGCTGTGGCGTATTGTCTCTGGCTGACAGAGACAACCGCTGTTAAAGTGATGCTGCCGAGCGAGCAGCAATGGCAGCGCGCGGCGCAGGGAGACGACGGGCGCGCCTATCCCTGGGGCAATGATTGGGATGTCAATCGCTGTAACAACAGTGTCGGGCAAGACTGGCAAAAAAATCAGACCTCTCCCGTCACACGCTATGAGGGCAAGGGCGATAGCCCCTTCGGGGTCGTGGACATGAGTGGGAATGTTTGGGAATGGTGTCTGACGGAGTACGAGACAGGGATTCAGGATATTAATAGAACAGGTGATCGCGTGCTGCGTGGCGGGTCGTGGAGCTATGGCGATACCGGCAACTTCCGCTGCGACTACCGCGGCAGGTATACCCCTCATTTCAGGGACGATGTCAGGGGGTTTCGCCTGTCCCTCTCTTAGTATCCTGATTACTGAAATTCTGAATTCTGAATTCTGATCTTGGGGGTGCAGGGGGCGAAGCCCCCGCCCAAAAATCTCGCCGAGGGCGAGTCGATTTTTCAAAATTGAGGAGCTATGCGAACCTACAAACACCTTTACCCCTTACTGCTCGACTTTGATAACCTTTATGCCTCATGGCGCAAAGCCCGGCGCGGCAAGCGCTACAAACCCAACGTGGCGTCGGTTGAACGCAGCCTTGATGATGCCCTGACGCTGCTGCAACGCGAACTGGCGTCGGAAACCTGGCAGCCGGGCGGGTTTCGCAGTTTTACTGTGCATGAGCCAAAGCGCCGCCGCATCAGCGCCGCACCTTTTCGCGACCGGGTGGTGCATCACGCCTTGATCAACGTGCTTGAGCCGATTTACGAGCGAAAGTTTATCTATGACAGCTATGCAAATCGCAAGGGGAAAGGCACACATGCCGCACTGGATCGCTGTACATACTTTATGAGGCGTAACAAATACGTGCTTCAATGTGATGTTCAGCAGTTTTTCCCATCAATTGATCACGCTATATTGAAGGACATCCTTGCGAAGACCATTGCCTGTCAGTCAACGTTGCGCCTTTGCTCAAAGATTATTGATAGCGGTGCTGGCGTGTTGGCTGAGGAATATGCGATGCACTGGTTTGCGGGAGATGATCTATTTGCGGCAACACGCCCTCGTGGACTGCCGATTGGTAACCAGACATCGCAGTTCTGGGCAAATGTTTACCTGAACGAACTTGACCAGTTTGTGAAACATACGTTACGCTGCAAAGGATATGTGCGTTACGTGGACGACTTTTTGCTGTTTGCTGATGATAAGGCTACTTTACATAAATGGCGAACGGAAATCATTGCCTTTCTGCAAACATTGCGCCTGACCATCCACGAGACTCGCGCTCAGCCTCAGCCTGTTGAACATGGCATTCCGTTTTTGGGGTTCACTGTGTTTCCAGACCATCGTCGCCTCAAACGTAGCAAGGGGATTGCCTATCGGCGGCATCTCAAGACCTTGTGGCAGGGCTTTCAGGCACATACTATCACTCGCGACGAGGGTCGTGCCAGTGTGATGGCTTGGCTTGGTCATATCCAGCATGGCGATACGTACAAGCTACGGCATAAACTATTTCAGGAAGTCATTACGTCATGACGAGTCCATCCCCAATATTTGTTAAGACAGAAGCATTCATGGCGTGGTTGTTTGAACACACCGCGAAATTTCCCCGCCATGAACGATTTCGACTCGCAAAGCGCATTGAAGATGCGCTGTTTGACTTTCATGCTGCGTTAGTGCTGGCGACTGGCGCGTCAGATGTGAAACTGCATCTATCCCGCGCAGACAGCCACTTGAATCTGTTGCGCACTTACCTGCGTTTGGCGGTAGAATTACACTATACTACCCCGAAGCAGTATCAATATACTGCTGAACACACCAGCGAGATTGGCAGGTTGTTGGGGGGATGGATGAAGAAGGCATAACTGCGAAGCACAACTTCGCTTTATGTGGGGATACCGGGACGCGAATCGCGTGCTGCGTGGCGGGTCGTGGAACAATAACAATACCGACAACTTCCGCTGCGACAACCGCAACAGGAATACCCCTCATAACAGGAACAATAACAGGGGGTTTCGCCTGTCCCTACCTTGTGCCACTCTGCTGGGATACGCCACATTTATGGATGGGGCGGGCGGCATAAGAGAGCCGGATGTTCCCGCCCACCACTGTCAGTGACAGAACGGGCAAATAAAAAATAGCGCCGATTGTGTTGGTAGCGTATGCGCGAAGACTCAATCGGCGCACCTTTTTAGTTCCTCCTGCTCGGCGGCGCGATGCGCACGAAATGATCTTCCGGGCGGTCGAGCAGATAGTACAGCGGCTCTGCTGTGTCCACCTGGTTATTCTGCTCCAGCGTCTTGATGTAGTAGCCGAGCAGTTCGCGCACCTCGTCCACGCCATGCTCGTCCAGCGGCAGGATGTCCACCGTCGCACCTTTGGCGATGCGCCGCTTCAACGCCTGTTCGTCCAGCCCCATCTCGCGCTGGACGCGCTGGTAAATCACGCCGCCGCTCATGCCCGCGCACATCCACGGACCGGGGTCGCCCAGCACCAGCGCGCGTCCGCTGGTCATGTACTCGAAGGCATAGCCCTTCAGATTGGCGCGTGCCGCCAGCCCGCCCAGGTGGTCGCGTAACGGCTGCGTAATCGTGCCGCCAAAAATCACGTCCGCACCGCTGAAGCGGATGCAGGCGCGCGTATCCGCAAAGCCCTGAATGATAAACTTGCCGCCCTGCGCGCCATAGGCGAAGCTCTTGCCGACCGAACCATCCAACCGCAGACCGTTGTGGTTCAGCCCCTTCAGGATGTGCAGCTTGCCGCCTCTGGCGCACTTGCCCACCCCGTCCTGCGCGCCGCCTTCGACCAGGATATCGACAGGCGAATCTAGGAACGCGCCGAGTCCGTTGCCCGGCACGGCGCTGTTGCTGAAATTCAGATGCACGCCGACCACATCATCGGCATACGGGATTTCGCCGCGCTTGAACGCGCCGCACAGATGCGTGCCGAGCGCGCGATCCATTGCCATGACCGCCTCGTCGTCATACGTCATTTCAGTGTCGCCGTGCTTCACACGGTCGATCACCTGCGCGGTAATCTGCTTGGTCAGGTTGTTACGCGGGCGGATCATCCGGCGACCCACGCCGGGTTGCAGTCCGGGCGCATCAACCGCGGGGGTGGGGACGAACAGGGGCGAGAGGTCAATCTGGTCGAGCAGGTTGATCTGTTCCAGCAGTTCTGCATGTCCAACGACATCCTGCGTCTTCTGAAAGCCGAGCTTTGCCGTCCAGCGGCGGATGTCTTCGCCGAGCAGCTCGAACACGCGCTGAATGCCGAGGACGGACATTTCGTAATCGCGCGGTTCAAAGTGCTTAATCCCTTTTTCAAGTGCTTCATCAACCGTCTTGATGTGCGTGGTGATGCCGACATGACAGGTTCCTTCATGACACTTGCGACAGATGGTACAGCCGACCGCCACCATCGCCATCGTGCCAAAGCCGACGCGGTTCGCGCCCAGACACATCATCTTCAGCACGTCGCGCCCGCTCTTCATGCCGCCGTCACACCACAACTCGACCTCATCGCGCAAACCGCTGGCGGTCAGCGCATGATGCGACATCCATACGCCGATTTCGGCGGGCAGCCCGACATGGCGCAGCGAGTGCGCGCGCGCCGCGCCCGTGCCGCCTTCGTAGCCGGTGATATTGATGATGTCCGCGCCCGCCTTCGCCACGCCGACCGCGATGATGCCGACGCCTGGCACGACCGGAATTTTGACCGAGACTTTGGCGCGTGGGTTAGCCGTCTTGAGTTCTTCAATCAACTGCGCCAGGTCTTCGATGCTGTACAGGTCGTGGTTGTTGCTCGGTGAGATCAGGTCTACCCAGGGGTTGGTGCTGCGTGCCAGCGCCACCTGTGGCGTGACCTTATAGCCCGGCAGCTGCCCGCCTTCGCCCGGCTTCGCGCCCTGACCGATCTTGATCTCGATCACCGCGCACGAGTTGAGGAAGCCAATATTGACGCCAAAGCGCGCCGACGCCACCTGCTGCCCACGATTGCGCGGGAAGCGATTCATCATGTCCGGCAGCTCGCCACCTTCGCCGTTGATGCACAGGATGTCCAGCTTGGCAGCGGCTTCGGCATATGCCTTGTACGCCAGTTCGCCCTGTGAGCCGAACGACATTGCCCCGATCAGGATCGGCATCGAATGATCCTTGATGCTGATGTCCACCTCGGCGGGGTCAACCTCGTTGTCGTGCTGCTCCTTCAAGCCGATGATATGGCGCAGCGCAATCGGCATATCGCGTTCCAACTGTGTCATGATCTGCGTGTATTCGTCCAGCCCAAGCTCACCATGCGCAATGTCTTCGACCTTCTTCCACATCTTGGGATAGAGGCGGTCGGGGTTGTCCATTTTGTTCGATGTTTCGCCGCGCAGTTCCGCCGCGCGCTGGTGGGCGTCCTCGGTCAGGCGCGCCCACGTCATGCCGACATGTTCCGCGCCAAAGTAGTTGCTCGTGCCGAACATCTGCGAGACCGACGGCGCGATGCCGACCGAACTGAACGACAAGCCATAGCCGCGCAGTTCATGGCAACCGATAGTCGAAGTGATCTTCTGGATGCCGATAGTCACGCCCGCGACGATGTTGTTCAGCCGCGTCTGCACAAACGCGTTTTCCAGCGGCTGCTTGGGTGCGCGCGGCGCAATTTCCAGCGCAACAGCGTACATCGTGTAGGGGACGAGCGCATTCGCGCCCATGCCCAGCGCCAGCGCGACATCGTGCAGATCGCGCAGCGCGCCGGAACGCAGCACAATCCCCGTCTGGCGGCGCAGGTTGGGCGTGTCAGGGGCGTCACGCAGCGCGCGGTCAATCGCCGATGTGATGAGCAGCGGGTCAAGCCACAAGCCGCCGCCCGTGTAGGTATCGTTGTCATCCAAAATCAGGCAGCGCACGCCGGAACGGACTGCCTCAACCGCGATGTCTTGCAAACGTTCGACCGCCTGGTCAAGCGTCTCGTCCAGCCCGCCGATCACGGGCAGCACGTAAGCGCTGTCACCAAAGAATTCAATCACATCGTCCAGCGTTTGCGTGCCGTGCTTGCGGGCGACCGCGCGCATGTCGTCTTCGTCGCCCAGCAGCGGATGCCCGCCGAGGAGCAGCGGTGTCGTCAGCGTCAGCAGCTTGTCGGTGCTGGTTGCACTGACGCCGGGGCGTGAACCGAGCAATACGGTCGTTGAAAACTGCGCGCGTTCGCGTTCGCGGTCAATCGCCGGATTAGTAACGACGGCGACGGTCTCTTTGAAGAAGTCCGCCACATTCACGCGCGTGCGGCTGATCGCTGCCAGCGGTCCATCCCAGCCGAGCGATCCCACCAGTTCCTTGGATGCTTCCGCCAGCGCTTCAACGACATTGGTGTGATAGCGTTCCCAGCCGAGCGCCGCCATCGTCGTCGTGTTGAGCGCGACCGCCTGCTCGCGCCAGGGTTGCGCGGGTGCGACCATTTCACGGACGGGGACAGACGCCACCGCCACCGCGACCGCTTCGGCAGCCAGCGCTGGCTGCGCCACCGGGTACACGCGCGAACCGCCATTGCTGCCGCCGTTGCCACCATTGCTGTAGCCGTTATGCCCACCGTTGCTATGTCCGTTTCCGTTAGACGTCCCGGTTCGTACCGCTTCAAACGTACCCGTCTTCACCTTGCCATTGCCGCCGTAGATCATGCGGTCGCGGCTGCGGCTGAGGACGTGCGCCTGTATCGCCGGGTAATCCAGCACTTCCACCGGACGACCGGGCTTGATCACCAGTGCGATCTTTTCGCCGGGGGCAAGCGGCTTGGGGTCTGCCGACATGTTGTCGAGCGGGTAAACGCCGCGTTCGGAACTGGCAAAGTATTCCTTCTCCGTCTCGCCAAACCACAGCGGGCGCAAGCCAAGCGCATCCACGCTGAACACGCATTGGTCGCCCATGCGCGCGGCGACAGCAGCAGGTCCCTGTGCGAACGGTCCGAATGTTTGGCGGATGCGATGGTACAGGTCGTGAACTTCTGGCGCGTTCTCAACCAGATCATGATCGAAGGGCGGGAAGATGTATTCCATCGCCTCAATCAGGTCAAGACCGAATTCCATGCACAGCGCATCGACCATGCGGTCAATGTCCTGGCTGTCGGAATTACCTGGGTCAAGCGGCACGCCGAGCATTGCCGCTTCCAGCCGAAAGCGCGAGATGGTGTTGAATTCACCATTGTGACCGATGACGTTGAACGGCTGCACGCGCTCAAAGATCGGGTTGGTGTTGGTGCTGTAGCGCGCGTGACCGAGCGTGACGGTCGAAGCATATTCGGGGTCGCGCAGTTCGGGGTAGTAGCGGCGCAAAATCTCGACCGTACCTTGCACCTTATACACTACACTGCGCGACGAAAACGACGGGAAATGCACACCCATCTCACGTTCGATGCCTGACTGGATGCGGAAGAGCGTCTGCTCCAGCATATCAGCGCGCACGCTGCCACCTAAGCCCGCGATTTGCCAGAACAGCGGCTCGTTATGGCGCGCCGCGCGACCAAGCATATAACTGTTGACCGTGCCTGCCTCATCATGCAGCACTTGCAATCCGGCGGCTGCGATGTGTTCGTTGATACGTTCGACAATGGCGGTGGCTTCGGCGCGCAACGCAGCCGGGATCATCAGATGGGCGACCCAGAAGTTCGGGTCAATCGCCAGCGACGAACGGATGCCGCGCTCCGCCAGCATCCGCTGCCAGATGTGGCGCGGGATGTCGGTCATGATGCCAACGCCATCGCCTTCGCCATCGACGATGCCCGTGCGATGCCCCATGCGGGTGAGTGCTTCAATAGTCCGTTTGACGTTCCCGTGTGTGGCTTGTCCCCCCTTGCGCACTGTACAGATCAGCGCGCAAGCATCACGTTCACGGTCATCAACAGGATGCGGTGTATACGGGACGGGGGGCGTCAGTTTGGCGTTCAGCATTTTGGCGTCCCTTTCATATGACGAGTTTGCAATGCCTGACTTACAGTAAATCAGCTTGAGCGCGGCAGTTGTATTGTTTGCACAAGAAAAGGTGCAGCTTGTTTAGCGCTTGACGATAAGTGTATTGGGCGTTTAGTCAATAATGCAGAGACACACTATCTGAAATTTGTACAGACTAATGCTGTGCAAATTGTACAACTTCGTTATATTGTTTAAGATTGCATGATCTAGACGGGGAGTTGTGTGGTTCAACCCGGTCCGAGCAGCCGCCGGATCGTCAGCGCGAGATGCATCCCTAGCCGGATTTCCGGTCGTTCCAGGTCAACTTTGGCAATCTGATTGATGCGCGTCATGCGGTAGAGCAGCGTATTGCGGTGGACGATGAGTGTCTCCGCTGTCTGGCTCAGATTGCCATGACACTGGAAAAAGACCTCCAGCGTCTTGAGCAGTTCACCATTTTGCTTTTCGTCATGTTCGAGCAATTTGCCCAATGTGCGCTGGCAGAACGACTGCAATTTTTCGCGGTCGCCCAGACTGAGGATCAACTGGTAGACGCCTAAATCACCGATGAACAGCGGGGCATCCGTCTGCAAGCGAATCGCCAGATCGAGCGCCTGTCGTGACTCGGTGTAGCTGCTGCGCCAGTTGCTAATGTCGGTCGCAAGCTGACCAATGCCAATTGCGATATGTGCGCCAGGGTGATGCGTCTGAATATCGCGGCTAATCGTCTCTGCCAGCTTCATGCTCTTGAGAGGGGAGTCTTTAGCCTCGGTATCGCAGGCGTGGAAGATGACCACTTCATTTTCGCGCTCACGCTGCCACACCAGCGCACCCGCGTTGCTGGCGCTGACAATCGCGTTGACGGTCGTCTCCAGGCGTCGCAATGATGGCGCTTTGTCTCCGCGCCATGCCAGGACAATCGCCACATGCGGTTGTGCCATGTTATGCTCAAAGCGTTCGCCTTGCTTCAATGCTTCCTGCTGACTGACATCGCCGCTAAGGACACGATCCAGAAACGTGCCGCGCAGCCGTTTCTCGGTATCGCTGATGGCTTTCGCTTTTGCCATCTCGATAGCGCAGGCGGCAGCGCCATGTTCCGCCACCAGTTGATCGACATCATCCAGTTCAATATCGCGCCCGACGATGGACAGGTAGCCACGCCCGATGTCTTTGGTGATGATCGGCGAGATGAAACGCGCCATTCCCGGCGTGGGGAGGGACTGCATAATGACCGGGTTATCGATGTCGCTGACCTTGAGACGATCCTGTAGGTCGGTCGGGAGGTTATCTTGCTTGCGCAGGAAGGTTTCGACATCCTCCCAGTGATCCACAAACTGCGGCTGCAAGGCACTGCCGATGACTTGCAAGCGCTTGTCCTGCACCATGATCGCCTTATTCGTCAGCCGCGCCATCGCCTGAATCAGTTCATTCATGCCTTCGTTGCGCGAGATGATCTGCGTCAGCTGGCGATAGATTTGTGTGCCGCGCCGTTCAAGCTGCCCTTTGCGGTCTACGAGCAGGCTGACGATTGCCTTTTCGACCATACGCGCCCGCGCATCCGATGGCAGCGCCAGCAGCGGCATACTGAATGCGGTCGCTTCTGCAATGAGCGCGGTCGAGGGGGCATCACTGATGACGACAGCGGCGGCATCCAGGTCACACGCCCAGCGCAGAATATCAACATCGCTGATTTGCCGCGAGCCGCTTTCCGGCAGCGCAATCAGGACCATTTCGTTGCTTTGCAGCGTTTTGGGTAAGGCAGCATTTTCGGGGTAGACGATGGTCGTCCAGCCGACAAGCCGATTGAGCATTCCGTCGCCGGCTGCCACCCGTGTGCCGAGCGGCAGCGCCAGCTTGCGCACATCTTCAACTGTGACGCGGTCTTGACCGTACATGCAGCGCCTTTAGACAGAATGCACAAAATAATACTGATTGAGATAACGCATTCTGCCAAGAAAGTCAAGATCGCCAGCCACATTGGGCGTGCTATGTATCGCCCGTGATCACACCAAACAGGATGACGAGGAAGAAGACGATCAGCGAAATCCCGGCAAACGATTGCAGCGGATTGACGTACATGCCGTAAGCGAGAAACAGTACCAATACCATGCCCGACAGCCAGGTGATCGGACTGACACGGTAGCCGCGCGAATACTGAAAAACGCCGGAACCGAGCAGCACGACTGCGCCAGCGCCGGGAATGAACCAGTTCGGCAGCGTAAAGTTATTCTCCTGAGACAATATGCCCAAACCAATGACGAGGACGAGTGCCGCCCATGTCATCAATTCAATGCTTGCTTCACCCTGGCTTTTGCGCCGCCCACTGCTGCGACGGTCGTAATCACGATTGCGACGAGTTCTGCGTCGAGTCACGTTGTAATCCCCCTGAAACGTTCGCTTGCCCTACGGAACGAAGTCTATGGCAAGATTTGCCTGTATTATAAACCGGATTGGACCATAAAGATGTGCGCTTCACAAACGCCACATGGATGAGTTCATGCGCCATCCTGCATTTAGACAAGGAGTCAGCAAGATGCGTACACGATTGATCCTCGTAACACTGGCACTGTCCCTGCTGTTGTCATTCACGAGCGCAGCCACAGCACAGACCCCCTGCGAACGCGACTGGTTCTTCAGCTATCCGGTCGTGGAAAGCTGCCCGACAACCAGCACTATGGCGTCGCGCGCCGCATTCATGCAGTTCGAGAATGGCTTTATGATCTGGGTGTCCGGGCAGGACACGATTTATGCGCTCTATATCAGCCAGGAAAGCCCACGTTGGCAGGCATTTGCAGATGAGTTTCAGGACGGAATGCCGGAAACCGATCCTGCGTTTGCGCCTGAACCGTCCATGTTGACGTATCAGCCTCGGCGCGGCTTCGGCTTAATCTGGCGCGAAAACGACGAGGTGCGTGAACGCATCGGCTACGCTTTCTACCGCTATGAATTTGCCTATAACGTCCGTTACCAGATGGGCGAAGACGGTACGATCTACCTGCGGGACAGGCGCGGTGGCGTATTCGCACTCTACCCCGATGGCGACTGGGCGCGCTTCGAGGCGCGGTAGTTTCTTAACAATCGCGTGCTACAATTCCCTGTCTGTGGCTTTCCGAAAATATGAACAAGGGGCTTCAGCTCCTTGCGACAAGGGGTTGAAACCCTTTGTTCTGATCAGGCTGGAGTAGCAAGGCGGCATTGTGGGGAAACGGGTGGGGATATTGACGGGCGGCGGCGACGCGCCCGGATTGAATGCTGTCATTCGCGCAGTGGTGCTGACGGCGCAAAACTGCTATGGCTGGGAAGTTGTCGGCATTCGTCAGGGGTTTGACGGCTTACTGAGTGGGATGCCAACCGTGATGCTGGATGAGAACAGCGTGCGCGACCTGCTAGCGCGCGGCGGCACGATTCTGGGCGCGGTCAATCGTGGCAATCCGTTCATGCGCCGTGTGAAGCAGCCGGACGGGACAGAAGCGCTGGTAGACGGCGCGCAGGAAGTCATTGACCGCATGAACGCGCTGGCGCTGGATGCGCTGATCGTCGCGGGTGGGGATGGGACGATGGCGGGCGCGCTGCGGCTGGTGGAAATGGGCGCGAGGATCGTCGGTGTTCCCAAAACGATTGATAATGATCTGGCGCAAACCGATGTGACGTTTGGCTTTGATACGGCGCTGGTGACGGCGACAGAAGCGCTCGACAAGCTGCAAACAACCGCCGAAAGCCATCAGCGCGTGATGGTCATGGAGGTCATGGGGCGCAACGCAGGCTGGATCGCGCTGACGACGGGCGTGGCGGGCGGCGCAGACGCTATCCTGATCCCCGAAATCCCATATGACATTGATGTTGTCTGCCGCAAGATACAATCACTCTACGAACAGGGTCGGGCATACAGCCTGATTGTGGTTGCGGAGGGCGCGGCACCCGTTGACGGCAAGCAGGTGATCTATATCAAGGGCGACTCCATCTATCAGGCACGGCTGGGCGGCATTGGCTATGCTGTTGGCAATGCGCTGGCGGAGTGTACAGGCGCGGAAGTGCGTGTGACGGTGCTGGGGCATGTGCAGCGCGGCGGGCAGCCGACACCACGCGACCGCTGGTTGGCGAGTCGCTTTGGGTCGGCGTCGGTGCATTACGTTGCGCAGGAGAAGTGGGGTCAGATGGTGGCGCTGCGCGGCAGGGAGGTTACACCGGTCTCTATGCGTGATGCGATTGCCATGAAATATGTGGATCCAAATGGTGAAATGGTACGCACCGCGCGCGATCTGGGGATTGTGTTTGGGTAGGGGGCGACCCACCGGGTTGCCCCTGCAACTAAGGTTGCGATTTCTCGCCCATCAGCCGCATGTGCGCGCCCAGCCAGAGCGCTTCGCTGCGCGTCAGCTTGGTGATTTTGATCTCGTTGAATTTAGGCAGCAGCTTGACGAGCAGCGGCGGCAGTTCATCCCACTTGTCGCCGATGACGATGGCGGTCAGCGCGTCGGCATATGTGCCCGCCCAACCCCAGCGCTGACGTAGTTCGTCCGCCTTCATCCAGTAATCGCGCTTTTCCCACGCCTGCGCCGATTGGTCAATGCCCGCGTCGATTTCGCGCAGGCAGTAGACCAGCGCCGACGCCATATCTTTTGCCTCGTTATCGAGTGTCGTCTTTTGACTCAAATGGCGCAGCAGTTCGGCTGCGCTGCGCATCATCTGGTTGCGCGATTTGCCCGTGCTGTCGGTATTGATAACGCGACTCATCAACGTTCTCCTGAAACTTGTCTGGCTATAATTGATAGGGACGGATGCCTTTCCAAACGCGCGCCCCGCTGAGTGTCTTAAGGATAGTGGCGGCGGTGCGCCCGGTGCGCTCTTCCAGCTCGCGCACTGAGAGCGGCTGATTGCCGTTGGACAAGAACACGCGAAAGACACTATCGACCAGCGATACCTGCTGATTGATAAATGACGGGTCTTGCGCTGCGATCTGGACTGCCATCCCGACAGCATCGACCTGCAAGACTTCGCCTGTCTCGGGATCAATATAATCGACCCTGGTGTCATTGGCTTCTTCACCTAACTGCGCTCGCTGTTCCGGTGACAGGTGGCTGAGGGTGTAGGTGCGCAGGTCTTCTTCGGGGTTGCGTTCCCACCACGAGTAATCAATGTGATATTTGGTGTCGAGCGTCGGTTTGACGAGTGCGCTCGGTTTGACGGTTGCCGGCTGCATACTTTCTGCCTACTTCTCTGCCAGTTTCCAGTAGTGATTCCCCACGTATTCAAAATCGGGGTTGCTGATGAGCGTCGCCAGAATCGGACCAGGCGGGCAGCGGCGCAGCACGTTCACTGCGCTGTAAATCGTCTTGGCATGAACCGCTTGCTGTGGCGAGAGGCGCGCCATGTCTGCCAGAATGTTGCGAATGATGACCGCCAGCGGGGTTCTCTTCTGTCGCGCCTGCTCGCCAAGTGCGTCCACGCCTGCAATATCATCGGTGCCAAGGATCAACAGCGAGTCGTACTGTGCGCCAATCGCGCGTTTGTGTTCCTCGAACGACATCTGTCCGTTCTTGGGCGAAATCAGGCGGACGTATTCGGTGCGCGGCTTATATGAATTGACATCGATCACGATGCTGCCGGGGTCGTCTTCATCCTGGCTAATGGTGATGTATGCGCCAATCGGGAGTTTGTGCTTGCGGTAGAAGCGTCCCATGCCATACACGTAGCGTTCTTCACGCACGACCCATCCGGTCGATTCTTCGCCGTCCTGACCGTCGATTAGTGTGACGAAAACGCGCGGCGTGCGCATGGCGGTCGGGAAGATCGCGCGCATCTTGGCGTTCAGCGGGAACGTTCCCATGCGGCGGTGCGGGTAAAGCAAGGCAATGCTTGCCTCGTCAATATCGTCGTCGTCCAATTCAATCGGCGAGTATTCGTCGTCGATTTCCGCTTCCAGCGCCCGCATTTCTTCGGTCAGCAGTGATGGATCGTAATCGATGGGTGTGTAATGGAGCGCGGGCGGCGGCGTGCGCACTTCTGGCGGTTCCATGCGCGTCAGATACCACAGGACGCTGCCCGTAGGACCAACTTCATCGAAGCGGTCATCCTTGCTCATCGCGTAAATCAGACTGAAGGCTTGCAGCGAGTCAGGCGCGTTGCCAACGCCGCCAATCTCTTGCAGGATTTCCTCAGTCGTCATCGGTCCGCCCTCGTTGAGATCGAGAACGGCGTCTGCCAGATGTAGATGCCCGATGTTGATATCGAGGATCAGGCTGCGCGGGAACCAGCGGTTCGCCAGTACGACCAGTTCATCGCTGGCGTTCAGACGTTGGCGCAGTTCGTCAAGAATGCGGGCGCGATCTGCTTTCAGGATCGCTTTCGGGTCGAGATCGACTTCGCCCGGCATGGTAATGCTGCCCGGATCGATCTCGCTTAACGGGTGTGGGGTAGTGAGTTGGACTGCAAATTCGCGGGTACGGTTCGGATCATCATCGAACTGCACAGCGACCACGCTAAAGCTGTTGTGTTCTGGATTGTTCCCCTCGCGCACGGTGGTGACAGTTGCCACGCTGTAACCGAGCGTTGTAAACATGATGCGTTGTCCAACGTCGTAAGTATCGCACGGGCGATAAATATGTACGTTGTCATAACGTTTCTTGATTGTATCGCTTTCAGTCCGTAAGCGGTTCTCGATGAGCGCTAGTGCCAGTTCTGGCAGGCTCAGAGGGGTTTCCCGTTCCAACAGCAGCGTGGTCAGGTAATCGAGATCATCGTCCGTAATGCTCAGTTTGCCTGCCCATGCCTGGCTGTGGCTCAAGGTGTTCTCCTTCGGTAGTAGTGACAAAGTATAACGAAGGGAGGTATGGATTGGCAAGCGTCGGGTTGACCGCGTGTGACCCCTCGTTTATACTTGCGCACTATAGTTGTTCTAGCAGGATTTAAGGATAGCAAGCGGATGAAGCGTACTTATCAGCCCAAGATTCGTCGTCGTCAGCGCGTGCATGGCTTCCGTTCACGCATGTCCACACGTACCGGGCGCAAGGTTTTGAAGCTGCGTCGTCAGCGCGGTCGTCATGAACTAACCGTGCAGATGCGCCATGTCAAGCGCATTAACTGGAAGTCGCACTAAACGCGCCCGCGCATGGATGCCCGTCACCGGCTGCGCGGGCGCGAGGCATTTGCCCGGCTGCGTGAGCGCGGGCGGGTGTATCGCCAACCCGCGTTGAGTCTGAGCGTGGTGGCGAACGCACTGGCGCACACCCGTTATGGTTACATCACCGGAAAAGCATTGGGAAACGCCGTCCAGCGCAATCGCACACGGCGTTTATTGCGTGAAGCCGTTCGCTTTCGTCATCCACAGGTGAAGCCGGGTTTTGATGTGCTGCTGATTGCGCGCCCGTCACTGGTATCGCAACCGTTGGCGGATGTGCAGCGTATAGTGGGTGAGTTGTATCGACAAGCGGGGTTATTGAGGGAAGACGTTCATGAAGACACTGGCGCTCGCAGCCATTCGCTTTTATAAGCGGTTTATATCGCCAGCGCTGCCCTCTGCCTGCATTTACGAGCCGACCTGTTCGGTGTATACCTATCAGGCAATCGAAAAATATGGTGTCATCAAAGGCACATGGATGGGCATCAAGCGTATCGGGCGCTGCCATCCATTCCATAAAGGCGGCTACGATCCTGTGCCGTGAGGAGCAATCTGTTGAGCTTTTCGTCTGTTGTAACTAAACGCTGGCGCGTCGCGCTGGCGTTTGCGCTATTAGCCCTTGTGGTTTTGGTTGGGTGCGTACCGCTGCCCACAGACCCCAGTTGGGCATCGATCACGGTGCTGCCGGAAACGGGGCAGATCATGCTGGGGTTCCACGACCGCGTGACGCTGTTGGATGTGACGACAGGGCAGCTTGTCCCGCTGCGCAATGACTCTGGGCAGACGCGTGTGGATGGACAGGGCAACCCGCTGCGCTGGGACATTCCGATCTCGAACAACCCGCCGACAGTCTTCTACTCCGCACCTGTGCGCCGCGATGAAAACACGCTGCTGTTCCCGACGTTTCAGCGGCGTATTATCGAGGTTGATATTCGCAATGCGCAGGTCTTGAACCCTCCAGGGACCCTGATTGATGAAACCATCACTGCCACCAATCATATCGTCACTGATGTGCTGGCGACGGAGGACGCACTCTACATCCCCTTGAGCGAGCGCAACCTAATCGCCGTCAGTCGTATCGATTACAGTGTGTTATGGACGTTTGAGACGCGCTATGGGGTGTGGGTGCAGCCGCAAATGATTGATGATATGCTGTACTTCACATCGCTCGATCATAACTTTTATGCGGTGGATGCCGAAACAGGGCGCGAAATCTGGCAGGTCAGTCTGGGTGGCGCTGCGCCGGGCAAGCCTGTTTTTCATGAAGGCTATTTCTATGTCGGGTCATTCGCCAACCGTCTGTACAAGATTTCGCTGGAAGGGCGTATCGTCGCGGACGTGATGACCAACGACTGGGTGTGGGGTTCGCCCGCCATCGCAACTGAAGACGAACTGTTATATGTCGGTGACTCCAGCGGCTGGTTGTATGCGCTGGACATCCGCGGTGACGGGATGCAGCTGCTCTGGCAGCGGCAGGTCGCCACGCGCGTGATTCGTGCTACACCAATCATTGATGGCAATACGTTGATCGTGGCGTCGCGTGACCGCTTCGTCTACTGGCTTTCGCGTGATGATGGTGTTGAAACGTTCCGTCGTGAACTACGCGGGGAAATCTACGCCAATATGGTCGTGGTCGAACCGAGCGAGACCGTTCGTATCCCGGAGCCGTATCTGCTGGTCAGTTCTCAGGCGCGGGAAGAACTGCTCGTCGCCTACTCGCTTGCCACTGGCGAAGTGCAATGGCGTTACAATCGTTGAGTGCTGTGAGGAGTGCGACGTAGATGGATTTCATTCTCAACCCCTTTGTCACTCTGTTGACATGGTTGTACGCCACCTTTGGCAACAATATGGTGCTGGCAATCTTCGTCTTCACAGTGCTGGTACGTCTGGCGATGTACCCACTGATGGCACGGCAGTTACGCTCTTCGATTGAGATGCAGCAGGTGCAGCCGAAGCTGAAGGAAATTCAGGAGAAGTACAAGAACGACCGCGAGAAGCTAGCGCAGGAGCAGATGAAGCTCTATCGCGAACACGGCATCAATCCGTTCGGCGGCTGTTTGCCCATCCTGATCCAGTTTCCGATCTGGGCGGCAATTCTCGGTGCGATCCAGTTCGCGCTGGCGACAACGCCAACTCACTTGCTCGATCTGTCCGGTCGTTTGTTGATTCCGGGTCTTGGAACGACGATCCCGCTGGATAACCGCTTTCTGGGTATGAACCTGACGCAGCCGCCCAACTTGCAGCAAATACCGGCGATTGCGCTGCTGGCGCTGGTGGCGGTGACGACCTGGTATCAGATGAAGATTTCGATGCCCAAGCCGCAGCCGACTGCCGACGGTAAACCGGATCAAGCGGCGGCTATGAGCCAGTCGATGACGACGATCCTGCCTGTGATGTATGTCTTCCTGTCGCTGAGCTACACGATCGGCTTGTCAATCTACATTCTGGTGTCGAACCTGATTAGTATCGTGCAAACCTACATCATCAATCGTCAGCGTAAGGCGTTGCAGGAAAAAATGGAATTGGCATCCGTCGCCATCGACACGAAGAACAAGGCGAAAGAGCTGCCTGTCGCCGTCAAGGAAAAAGACAAGAAGCCCGTGCCACAAGCCAGCAGACGTAAGGCGACGAAAACCAAATAAGCAGGATATTTTGCGGGGCACTGGCGGTCTGCATTGACTGCCAGTCTCGTTGAAGGATTCAATTGTTATGAGTACAGAACGTTCAATAGAAGTGAGCGGCGATAGCATTGAAGATGCCATCGCGAAAGGGCTTTCACAGTTAGGTGTAAGCCCGGCGGAAGTGCTGGTTGAAGTGTTGGAAGACCCCAAGCCTGCCATGTTCGGCATGGATGCACGTCCGGCGCGGGTACGTTTGCAGATGATGGGAATGCCGGCACAGCCGATGCCGCCCGTGAATATTGTCTCATCCGCACCCGCTGCACCGCGCGAACGGCAGCCGGAGCGTCGTCGTGAGCGCGAGTCGGATGCGCCGCAGGAGTCGAGTGGGCGTGATGGACGCGAGCGTCGTGAGCGCGATGGTGGGCGTGCGCCGCGCCCGGAGCGGATTGGGCGTGATAACGCGCGTTTGCAACGTGAGGAACGTGGTGAACGCGATAGCAGCCGTGCGCCACGCGAAGAGCGAGGAGAACGCAATGCTGGCGTTCGGGACGGTCGCCGTGATGCACCGCCGCGTCAGCGTGATGACCGTCCGCGCGGGCGACGCGATCGTGAGCAGGAACTGCTCGACTCGGTGATTGACGAGGCAGAAGAAGCGCTGCCATTCGCGCGCGATGAGGTCGAAATTCCCGATGCGCAGCAGGACGAAGAGGCTCAGGTCGCGAAGGTCGTGCTGAACGAACTGCTGGAAAAGATGGATATTCGCGGGCGCATCGTTGTGCGGCAGGCGGCTGCCGACGAGCAATCGGGCGCTGCACCGTACATCCTCGACATCATGAGCCAGGGCAATTCCAATCGCCTGGTGGGGCGCAATGCGGAAACGTTGACCGCGTTGCAGTACATCACGCGCCTTGTGACGAGCCGTGAGTTGCAGCGCCGGGCGGACGTGATCGTGGATGTCAACAGCTACAAGGCACGCCGCGCACAGGCACTTACGGCACAGGCGCAGCGGATGGCAGACGAAGCCGTGCAATCGGGTAAGACGATGATTCTGGAACCAATGCCGCCGCATGAGCGCCGTATCATCCATCTGGCGTTGCGGGCGCGCCCCGATGTATCGACGCGCAGTATTGGCGAAGGTCCAGGGCGCAAAGTCACCATCGTCCCCGGCGGTCAATCGGGTGAATGAACGCGCCTGATTACCTGCTTCTGGGCAATATCACAGCCGATCTCGTGCCAGAAGGACGTGCGCTGGGCGGCACAGTTTCTTACAGTGCGCCGACGGCGGCTGCCTTCGGATTGCAAGTTGGATTAGTGACGCGCGCGGCGGCGGGCGAACCGCTGTTGCGCCAGCTTGCCGCCAGCGCGACGATTCGCGCCCATGAATCCTCAGAGACGACAACATTCGAGAATCTGTATACACCGCACGGGCGTGTTCAGTACATTCGCGGTGTTGCGGGTGTCATTACTTACTCCGATGTTCCAGCAGCATGGCGCAATGCGCCGCTCGTCCATCTCGCGCCGATTGCGGGCGAAGTTGACCCGGCGCTGGCGCGGTTGTTCCCGCACGCGCGGGTGATGCTGACTCTGCAAGGCTGCCTGCGCCAGTGGGGGAATGACGGGCGCGTTCGCTTTCGACGCTGGCTGGATGCCGAAGTTCTGCGCGAAGTCGATCTGGTCGTCTTCAGCGAGGAAGACATTGCGGAAGCGCCAGAAATGGAGCAAGCAATAGCTGAAGTGGCTCGTCATGTGGTGGTCACGCGAGCGGAGCAGGGTGGTACACTTTACTCCGGTGGCACATTTATCGATTATCCGACACCTGCAGTTCAAATCGTGCATCCTACGGGAGCGGGTGACATATTCGCGGCTGCGCTGTTGTGTGGATTACACACCTTTGGCGATGATTATGTGCGCGCCTGCCACGTTGCTGCACGAATAGCCGCGACCTCTGTGACTCGTGTTGGGCTGGCAAGTGTCCCTACTGCTGACGAAGTGCAACGTGCTTTACAAACCTAAATGCATCTCTCCTTTGTCGCTATCTGGTTAGGATTAGACTCTCTTTACGTTTGTTAGGCAATTTCTTCTCCTTACGTTTTTTTGTTAGGCGTGCTTTAGCGCTGCGAAAGGTTGGAAACGTACATTGAGGGTGCAAAAGCGAAACGCAGGAGTGAGTGAGATGGTTGATCAGGTAACGACACACGATTTGACACGCAGCATGGCGAAGGCGATGCGCGCGGTCGAGGTGCAGCCCGAACCCATCGTTGCAGTCAAGCACGGCATGACCCGCCGCGAACGCATGATGAAGCGCGCGATCGATGTTGCGGGGGCTGGCTTCGCGCTCTTCCTGGCACTGCCGGTGATGCTGCTGGTGATGCTGGCGATCAAGCTGGAAAGCAAAGGTCCGGTGTTCTTCAAGCAGCGGCGCGTCGGTGAAGGCGGCAAGTTCTTCATGATGTACAAGTTCCGCTCGATGGTGGTGAACGCCGAAGCCTTGCAGACGACGGTCAACAAGACGACCGCGGATGGCAAGACACTGCACAAGCACAAGGACGACCCGCGCGTGACGAAGACGGGCAAGTTCATCCGCAAGACGAGTCTGGACGAACTGCCCCAACTCATCAACGTGCTGAAAGGCGACATGAGCCTGGTAGGACCGCGCCCGGAACTGCCCTGGCTGGTGGAACAGTACGAAGAGTGGCAGCGGGAACGTTTCCTGATGCCGCAGGGTGTGACGGGTTGGTGGCAAGTGACGGGGCGCAGCGACAAGCCGTGCCATCTCAGCACCGAAGACGATGTGCACTACGTGCGCAACTACACCGTGTGGCTGGACATCAAGATCATGCTGATGACCATCCCGGCACTGCTGAAGGGCAAGGGCGCATTCTAGTGACGAGTGATGAGTAACGAGTGACGAGTTTTTAGTGCAGGGTGCATGTGAGTAGGGACGCCACATGAGGCGTCTGCAATTATGAGGGGCAGGTGTATCCTGCCCTGTTTGTTTTCAGACTGCGGGCAGGGTGCATCCTGTCCTCTTTCGTTACTGCGACTCGCAATTCTTAACCCTCATGAAACGTATAGACAACCATTCATATACCATCCTTTACGCAATTCATGAAATCAAACAATATTTATGCTCCTTTTCCGAAAAATTCGTGAAAAATTGACGGAGACATAAAAACCATTAAGGAATTTCCGAACATTGCAACGTATAATTTCTTTATTGTTATATTGGGAACGTTGTCATTTGGGTAGTGTCATCAATGAAAGCTTCCATCATATCGCTGCCATTTGGCTGGTCGGGAACAAAATCAAAATCGTATAGCGTGGAAGAGGGTGTGCTTGGACTTACTCCTCGCCAGCGCACTATCAAACGCATCATCGACATCGTGATTTGCAGCATTATTCTGATTTTTGCGTCACCCCTGATGGGCGCGGTGATTCTGGCAGTCAAGCTGGAGTCTCCCGGTCCGGTACTGTTCAAGCAGCGGCGGGTCGGTGAGGGTGGCAAGCTGTTCTTCATTTACAAGTTCCGCTCGATGGTGGTCAATGCCGAAGCGCTGCAAACCACTGTCAATCGCACGAATGCACAGGGCAAGCTTGTCCACAAGCACAGGCATGATCCGCGTGTGACGCGCGTTGGGCGCTTTATCCGCAAGACGAGTCTGGATGAACTGCCCCAGCTTTTCAACGTCATCAAGGGGGATATGAGCCTGGTGGGTCCGCGACCGGAGTTGCCCTGGCTGGTTGACGAATACGAAAGCTGGCAGCGGGTACGCTTCCTCGTACCGCAGGGCATTACAGGCTGGTGGCAAGTGACCGGGCGTAGCACCAAACCTTGCCACCTGAGTACCGAGGACGACCTGCATTACATCGGTCACTATTCGGTGTGGCTGGACATCAAAATCCTGTTCATGACCATCTGGGTATTGCTGACCGGACACGGTGCATTCTAAACCTCAAGCGCCTATCGACTGATCAAGAGACGTTCATCTGCGGGCGTCTCTTTTCATTTGCTCATCTTTCGTCGTTAAGCTCTTGTCTTATCACATCGATCATGAAGAATGGAGCAGGCACATGGCACGGGCAGGGATGATGTTAGGTGAACGGGAACTCGCAGTCGCGGGTGCAATGCTGGAAGCGGGGCAGCCTGCACCCGACTTTGCGCTCACCGCGAACAACTGGCAGGTAAAGTCCCTGGCGGATTACGCGGGTAAGGTCAAGTTGATCAGCGTCGTGCCGTCGCTGGATACGCGCGTGTGCGCAACCCAGACGCGCCGCTTCAATGCAGAAGCAAGCAACCTGAGCAGCGATACAGTTGTGTTGACGGTCAGCGCGGACCTGCCTTATGCACAGAGGCGCTGGTGCGCGGCGGAGGGCATTGAGCGTGTCGAAACGCTGTCCGATCACAAAAATATGACTTTTTCGGATGCCTACGGCGTGCATGTGACAGACTTGCGCATCACGCAGCGAGCAGTGTTTGTGCTGGATCAAAATGACGTGGTACGGTATGCCGAATATGTACATGTAATGGGCGATGAGCCGAACTACGAAGCGGCGCTGGAAGCTGTGAAGTCGCTTGTATAAAGGACTGGATGATGAACGATCCACGTATTGATAAGCTGGCACAACTGCTGGTCAATTATTGTACCAAGGTACAGCCCGGCGAATGGGTGGGCCTTCTGGGCGAAGTCGAGGCGCTGCCCTATTTGCGCGCCGTCTACGCAGCCGTTGTGGAAGCGGGTGGCTACCCCTCGGTGATGATGAGCGACGAGACGATGAAGCGCACGTTCCTGCGCAAGGCGACTGACACGCAAATGGAATGGCTTGACCCGATGATGACGCAGTACATTGAGAATGCTGATGTTTACATCCGTGTGAACACGCTGCCCAACACGAAGGCGATGAGCAATATTGACGCGGCGCGGACGCAAAAGCTGATGTCGTCGCAGCGTTCATGGCTGAGTACGCGCATGAAGCGCGCGGCGGAAGGCAAGATGAAGTGGGTCGGGACGGTCATCCCGTCAGAAGGCATTGCGCAGGACGCAGGGATGAGCCTTGAGGAGTATGAGGATTTTTACTTTGGTGCGACGTTCGTCAGCAAGCCCGATCCGGTGGGGGAGTGGCGCGCACTTGGGGAGATGCAGCAGAAGAAGATCGACTGGCTGGCGGGAAAGCAGCACGTCAAGCTGCAAGGTCCGAATATTGACCTGGAACTGTCGATTGACGGGCGCGTGTTCATCAATGCCTGTGGCGAACGCAATATGCCCGACGGCGAAATCTTCACGGGTCCGGTCGAGGAGTCGGTCAGCGGCTGGGCGCGTTACAGCTACCCATCAATGGTGCAGGGCAGGGCGGTCAAAGGTATTGAACTGCGCTTTGAGCAGGGCAAGGTCGTCCACGCGACCGCGCAGAAGAATGAAGATTTGCTGCACGCGCAGTTGAACATGGACGCGGGCGCACGTTACCTGGGCGAATTTGCGATTGGGACGAACTTCGGCATTGATCGCTTCACCGGACAAATCCTGTTTGACGAGAAGATCGGCGGTACGATCCACACCGCTATCGGGTTGGGCTATCCTGACACAGGCAGCAAGAACGTCAGCGGCGTGCATTGGGACATGATCTGCGATATGCGCACCGACAGCACGATTCACGTGGATGGCGAGTTGTTCTATCAGAATGGCGCGTTCGTCGTTTAGCAAGCATCAGGTACGGAGGGCAGGCGACGGGCAGCCGTTGTTGCAACATCAGCGAGGCGGACGTATGGCGTCCGCCTTTTGATTCGCGTTTCTTGTAGGCTGTGACTATGAAAAAGTCATTGCTGAAGGATGAAGAGAATCATGATCGTGCGCGTTGAACTGTATCGTTCGTTCGTAATTGGATTGCTGGCTGTCCTTGTGCTTCTGCTATTGGTTGGCAGTGCAGAGGCGCAGGATTTTGAGGAAGACACGGACATCGATTTAAGCAACGTGCCAATGCCTACACCCCTGAGTTGGGCGGTGCAAACCTCATGGGGGAGGATGCTGCTGGTGGACTTGAGTGAATATCGCATCTATGCGTTTGAAGACGGCGAACTGGTACGCAGTACTGTCGTGGCGATTGGACGGCGGGATGCACAGACGATCACAGGGGAGTTTACGGTGCTGCGCAAGGCAGAAGCGGCGGATTTAACTTGGCAGGGCAATACGGTCACAAATGTGCCATTCATCATCGTCTATGACAACCCGCGCGCGATACATGGGGCGTACTGGCATGATGATTGGGGACAGGCAGTGAGCAGTGGCTGCGTGAACCTGCCAATTGATGAGGCGCGTTGGTATTACGATTTCGCCTTCGTGGGCATGGTAGTCGTGGTGCAGGACTGAGGCTTAAAGTAACTGCAAACCATCCTTAACAATATCTGCCTATCTTTGGCGGTGGCTGTGCAATTACCCACCACCTCGCACACGCCAAACGCAATTCTCTACCTAAGGAGTACTTCATGTTACGGACTCGTCTGTCGATATTGCTGGCGATTGTCGTTGTGGCGCTGACGATTGCGCCTGCCGCAGCGCAAGAAAACGCGCTTATCCTGGAACCCATCGGAACCTATGCGACCGGAATATTTGGCGAAAGCGCGGCAGAAGAAGCGGTCTATGACGCTGCCAGCCAGCGTTTGTTTGTCGTCAACGCTGCTGCCAACACCATCGACATCCTCGATATTTCTGATCCAACCACACCAACGCTCGTGACACAGGTGGACCTGGGTGAATTTGGCGCGGGAGTGACCAATGTCGCCAGCGAAGGCGGCATGATCGCCGCGGCTGTCCAGGCAGAAGCGGATGATGCGCCCGGTGCGGTCGTGTTCATGGACGCGGACGGCACAGTGCTGGGTTCGGTCGCAGTCGGTGTTAAACCGGATCATGTTGTATTCACGCCCGACGCAATGATGGCGGTTACGGCAGATGAAGGTGAGCCGAATGCCGATTACTCGATTGACCCTGAAGGTTCGATCAGCATTATCGACCTAAGCGGCGGTGTTGAAGGCGCGACCGTCAACATTCTGAGATTCACTGATTTCAACGAAGGCGGCGCACGCGCGGCGGAACTTTCGCCGGAAGTGCGCATCTACGGACCTGGCGCATCGGTAGCGCAGGACATTGAACCCGAATTTGTCGCGATTACGCCAGACGGCACACAAGCCGTAGTAACACTCCAGGAAAACAATGCGCTGGCAGTCGTTGACCTCGCGACACAGACTATCGTCGCGATTCATGCCTTGGGCTTCAAGGATCATATGCTGGAAGGCAATGGGATTGATGCCAGCGACGAAGATGGCGCAATTAACATCGCCAACTGGCCCGTGTATGGCATGTACGAACCCGATGGTGTCGCCGCGTTTGCCGTAGATGGTATCAATTACGCCATTACCGCCAACGAGGGTGACACGCGCGACTACGAGACCTACAGCGAAGAAGCGCGCGTTGCCGACCTGGTTCTGGATGCGACCGCATTCCCAGACGCCGCTAACTTGCAGTTGCCAACCAATCTGGGTCGTTTGGTGGTCTCCACCGCGAATGGCGATACCGATGGCGATGGCGAATTTGAAGCGCTCTATGTGCCGGGTGGACGTTCTTTCAGCATCTGGACGCTCGACGGCAGCCTGATTTACGACAGCGGTGACGACTTCGAGCAGATCACAGCTGAACTGCTGCCCGAACAATTTAACTCCAATCACGAGGAAAACGGTTCGTTCGACAACCGCAGCGACAATAAGGGACCTGAACCAGAAGAAGTTGCGGTTGGGATGATTGGGGAAAGCCTGCACGCCTTCATCGGCTTTGAGCGCATCGGCGGCGTGATTGTCTACGACATCAGCGACCCGACTGCACCCGTGTTTGTGACCTATGTCAACAATCGCGACTTCACGGGCGACACGGAAGCTGGCACCGCTGGCGACCTGGGAGCGGAAGGTGTGAAGTTTATCGCTGCTGACGAAAGCCCGATTGGTACGCCGCTGCTGGTAGTGGCAAACGAAATCAGCGGCACAGTGACCGTCTTCCAGATCACCGCTGGCATGTAACGAGTTACTGTAAACGCCAAAGATCGCCTCGGCAAGGGAAGAACGGAGAAAAGTGCCTATTCAAGAGAATGGAGATGAAGAGGATAGAGAATTTCATCATGTTCTCTAGTCTCTTCCCCTCTATCCTCTTGGATAAGCCCTTTTCATTGTCTACATTACCACCAGTTCCAAATCGCCTTCGGGGTCGCGCGCGGCAAGCACACCTTTAAGCTCGATCATCTGGTCGCGCAGCATCGCCGCCTTCTCGAATTCCAGCGACTTGGCGGAACGCTTCATCTCTCCCTCCAGCTCTTTGATCATCTTGTGCAGTTCCGCCTTCGGCACAGTCATGAGATCGACTTCGCCCGTCGGCGTCTTTGCCTCGTCCGATGCCAGCGCCTTTACACGGTCGGTCAGGTCGCGCACCTGCTTGACGATGCTGCGCGGCGTGATGCCGTGTGCTTCGTTATGCGCCATTTGCACGGCGCGCCGGCGCTCGGTTTCGCCAATCGCGCGCTCCATCGAAGGTGTTATGTGGTCGGCATAGAGGATGACTTGCCCATCAATATGCCGCGCGGCGCGCCCGATGGTCTGGATGAGCGCCTGCTCGGAGCGCAGGAAGCCTTCTTTGTCCGCGTCAAGGATGACCACCAGCGAAACTTCCGGTAGATCAATGCCTTCACGGAGCAGGTTGATGCCGACGATGACATCATAGACACCCAGTCGTAAGTCGCGAAGAATTTCCACACGCTCAATCGTCTGCACTTCGGCGTGAATGTACTGCGCTTTGATACCGATCTCGTTGATATAACCTGCCAGTTCTTCCGCCATGCGCTGCGTCAGCGTGGTGATGAGCGCGCGCTGTCCATTCTTGACGCGCGCGGCAACTTCTTGCAGCAAGTTGTCGATCTGCCCCTTCGTCGGGCGTACAGTGACTTGCGGGTCGAGGATGCCCGTCGGACGGATGACCTGCTGAACCACGCGCTCGCTGACTTCACGCTCGTAGGGTCCTGGCGTGGCGGATGTATAGATCAACTGGAACGAGCGTTCCTGAAACTCTTCAAACTTCAGCGGGCGGTTGTCCATCGCGCTCGGCAGCCGGAAGCCGTACTCAACCAGCGTCTCCTTGCGCGTCCGGTCGCCATTGTACATGCCGCGTATCTGCGGGATAGTCATGTGGCTTTCATCAATGACGAGCAGATAGTCTTTGGGGTAGTAGTCGAGCAGCGTCCAGGGCGGGCTGCCGGGCGGGCGCTGTTCAAGATGACGGGAGTAGTTTTCGATGCCGGACGTAAACCCCGTCTCGCGCAGCATCTCCAGGTCGTAATGGACACGTTGTTCGATGCGCTGCGCTTCTACGAGTTTGCCACTGTCTTTGAACAACTTGATCTGCTGCTCCAGTTCCTTTTCAATGTCGCGGATCGCCTGATGCAGCTTTTCCTGGTCAGCCATGAACTGCGTCGCCGGAAAGACGACCAGCACTTCATGCGCGGTCAGCAATTCGCCTGTGATCGGGTCAAACTGGGCAATGCGCTCGATTTCATCGCCAAACAGCGTAATGCGGTAGGCGAAGTCGTCGTAGGGCGGATAGACTTCCAGCACATCGCCGCGCGCGCGGAATGCGCCTTTCATTAAATCCATCTCGCCGCGCGTGTATTGCAGGCGCACCAGTTCGCGCAGGATGGTTTCGCGCTGGACAGTGCTGCCTTTGCGGAACTCGACGGTGGACTGCGCCCAGGTGACAGGATCGCCCGTACCATAGATGCACGAGACCGACGCGACGATCAGCACATCGCGGCGCGAGAGCAGCGCGGCTTTTGAAGCGATGCGGAGGCGCTCGATCTGTTCGTTGATTTCAGTCTGCTTTTCGATGAACAGGTCATAACGCGGCACGTAGCTTTCTGGCTGATAGTAATCGTAGTAGCTGACGTAGTATTCGACCGCATTGTGCGGGAAGAACTCTTTGAACTCGGCGTAAAGCTGTGCCGCCAATGTCTTGTTGTGTGCCAGCACGAGCGTCGGGCGTTGGGTTTGTTCGATGACCGAAGCTACGGCAAAAGTTTTGCCCGTGCCAGTAGCCCCCAGCAATGTTTGGTGATGAAGACCTTGCTCGACCCCTTCAACCAGTCCGGCAATTGCTGCTGGCTGGTCGCCAGTTGCCTTAAACTCTGACACCAGCTCAAACTTGGGCATAGTCTGTCATCCTTGAACGAACTTTAGTTCTAGTCTAGCGCGTTTGTCGCAAGATTTCCAGCAAATGTGAAGAGTTGATAAGAAGAATATGGTATAGTCTTGAACGTAACACTGTATGTGATTTGTGCTACTTACTGTGAAGCGAGTGAACAGAGTTATGCTTAATGGTTTGCCACATACGTTTGCCACCACCTCACGCGGCTTGCAACGCCATACACCGCCGATGCGCCTGTTCGAGAAGGCGAAACGCTTCGGCATCTGGAATCCCAGCGAAATCGACTTTGAGCAGGACAGGCAGGACTGGCTGCGCATGAGCGACCTGGAGCGCACGGTGGTGCTGCACCTCACGTCGATGTTTCAGGCAGGCGAAGAAGCCGTCACGCTTGATCTGCTGCCGCTGATTATGACGATTGCGCGCGAGGGACGCATCGAAGAAGAAATGTTCTTGACGACGTTTTTGTGGGAAGAGGCAAAACATACCGATTTCTTCCGCCGCTTTCTGGATGAAGTCGCTGGCAGCCACGAAGACCTGACGCACTTCCATACGTCGAACTACCGCACCATCATCTACGAAGTGCTTCCGGCGGCGCTGGGGCGGTTGATCGAAGCGCCGACTCCTGCAAATCAGGTGCGGGCGTCCGTTACCTACAATATGATCGTCGAGGGCGTGCTGGCGGAGACCGGCTATCATGCTTACAAGACGATGCTGGAACGCAATGGCTTGATGCCGGGGCAGTGCAAGGGGATTACGCTGCTCAAGCAGGATGAGTCGCGGCACATTGCGTATGGGATCTATCTCATCTCGCGGCTGATCGCTGAGGATAATGAGCTGTGGCAGGTGGCAGAAGAGACGATGAATTTGCTGCTGATGCCCGCGCTCGGTGTGATCGATGATCTGTTCGCGCAGTACAATCCGATGCCGTTTGGTTTGCAAGCCGAAGAGTTTACAGCTTACGCGACGATGCAGTTCCAGAAGCGCTATCTGCGCTTGCAGGCGGCGCGCGGTGCATCGCTGGCGGATGTGCAGGCGCTACACCACACGGCGATAGACGGCGACGACGGCTAGTGATGAGTAACGAGTTATGAGTGATGAGATAGATACAATACTCATCACTCATAACTCGTTACTCATCACTTTCACCATTGACTTGTGGGAGTCGCACTGATAACATGATTGGCATGATGCGGGGTAGAGCAGTGGCAGCTCGTCGGGCTCAACAACGCGATCCAGCAATAACGTCTATACAACAACGCGCTTGAATGTATGGATGCTGGAGTTGCGAATGGGCTGCGTATGGGGAAACCTGTACGCGAACTCCTGTTAAATTCGGGGAAGCCATTAGCGCGGTAATCCCGAGCCAAGCCGCAGCAATGCGGAAGGTGTAGAGACTCAATAGCAGGCACCTAAAGCTCGGTTGAGCGATGGTGAAGAGAGAGTCCAGACCACGAACCCGACAATGGGGCGGCGAAAGCCGAAGTGAGATGCATAACCCGGAGGCCGTAGGTTCGAATCCTACCCCCGCTATAGTGTCAGAAAACTGATAAACCCTTAACGGTGATGTAGCTCAGTTGGTTAGAGCGAAGCACTCATAATGCTTAGGTCACAGGTTCGAGTCCTGTCATCACCAAGCTAATAAAACTCCAGAGAAATCTGGAGTTTTCGCTTTATATGGCACTTTGTACCTCTGACTTTGGTTTATGTGATTGCAACTTGCAAAGTTTGGGAGGCAGTATGTACAGGGCATTGCGAGTGGAAGCGGGGCGGCTGCGGCAGGAACAAGGCAAGACGTTAGACGAAATCGCGGCTGCGTTAGGAGTTGCGAAAAGCACGGTTAGCGGTTGGGTACGCGACATTGAATTGACTCCTGCCCAAATTGCGACAATCAATGTTAACAGGCGCATCTATGGCAATCAGCAGCGAGGCGCAGAGGTGAACCGAGAACGTGCGCGAGAACTTCGGCTCAAACAACAGTCAGCGGGTCGTTTGAAAGCGCGTGAAGGACGACCACTGCATATGGCGGGCTGTATGATGTACTGGGCGGAGGGTGCAAGGAAAGAAATGGTATTCATTTTTCAAATTCTGACCCGTTTATGCACCTGATGTTTATGAGCTTCCTGTGCGAGGAACTTGGCGTTCGTCGTGAAGCTATCAAGCTGAAGATTGTATGTCATGCTCAAAACGACGATGAATGTCGGCGAATTGAGGAATACTGGCTCAACCTGTTACATTTGCCACCTGCAAATCTGGGCAAGACATTTGTGAAGCCAACCAGCACCAAAGTCCACAATCATCTTCCGAACGGTGTGTGCATGGTGCGCGTGTATGATACGGCGTTGGTGAGCCACATCTTCGGTGCGATACAGGAGTACGGCGGCTTTGAGAACCCGGAATGGCTATTCTAGCTCGCGCGTAACTAGGTCCTCCCACGTCTCGCGCGGGCGGGCGATGCGCCATGTGCTGCCGTCGGGGCTAATGACGACTTCCGGCGGGCGCGGGCGCGCGTTGTAGTTGCTCGCCATGACGAAGCCATATGCGCCCGCCGTCAAGAGGGCGACATGATCGCCGGGCGCAAGCGGCGGCAGCGAACGGTCATGCGCCATCGTGTCCGTCGTTTCGCAGACCGGACCGACGATTTCGACAGCCCTCACCGCAAACCCCTCTCCCAACTGGAGAGGGGTTTGCGGTGAGAGCAAACCGATTGGCGCAATCTCATGATGCGCGTCGTAGAGCGCGGGGCGAATGAGTTCGGTCATGCCTGTATCGAGGATGACGAAGTGCTGCCCGCCATGTTCCTTCGTATACAAGACCTGTGCAACAAGTATGCCCGCATCGGCGATGATGCTGCGTCCCGGCTCCAGGATGACCTCATAACCTGCCACCAGTGGGGCGAGCGCCTGCGCGAATGAAGATACGTCTGGTAACGGAGTATCCGGTCGATAGGCGACGGGCAGCCCGCCGCCGATGTCGAGCGTGGTGACTGACGGATAGCGCTCCGCGATGGCGCGGGCGGCGCGGACGGCTTGCTCGGTGGCGCTGGTATCGCCTAACTGACTACCGACATGAACATGGATGCCTGCGAAATCGAGGTGCGGATAATCTGCCTGTCGGTCCAGCAGCGCCGTGATGGTGTCTGCGGACAAGCCGAATTTCGCCCCGCCATGCCCGGTCGCGATCTGGCGGATGGTGTTGGCAGCGACATCGGGGTTGAGGCGCAGGGCTACTCGCTGTCTGATGCCCGTCGCGGCTGCGTAAGCATCAATCATCGCGCACTCCGCAACGTTCTCGATATTGACCCAGCCAATGCGCTGTTCGACTGCAAAACGCGAATCCGCTACGGTCTTGCCAACCCCCGCCAGCACGATGTTCTCTGGCGGACAGCCTGCTCTCAAGGCGCGAAAGACTTCGCCGCCGCTGACACAATCGATGCCCGCACCATGTTCAACGAGCGTTCGCAGCAGCGCCAGATTGCCATTCGCTTTGGCGCTGTAATGGATGTGCGCATTTAATGGCGAAAATGCGGTTTGAATGCGACGCAGGTTCGCCAGCGCACGCGGCAGGCTGTAGATATAAGCTGGCGTGCCGACCTGGGCGATAATCTCGCGGACGGCGACGCTATCGCAGTGAAGCTCGTGGTTGACGTAGCGAATGTGATCATTGAGCATCAGTCGTGTTTTCCCAGAGCAGGCGATAGACATTGACGGGATAGGGGATACCCTTGATGGTGAGCGCGGACAAGCTTTCAAACGAGTAAATGTCCCTCAATATTTCATAGGTCTGCTCGCTGACCCAGATTTCGCCACCCGGAGCCTGGTCGCAAATACGCGAACACAGGTTGATAGCAGGACCTAACGCTGAAAATGCTGCCCGGTTTTCGTCGCCAAATTCGCCAGCTGTGGCTATACCCGTGTGCAGCCCCATGCCCATTGGCGGCAGGTTGTAACCCTCGCTCGCCACTTCCTGCTGCAAGGTTCGGTACTGCCTTTGCATTTCCACTGCTGTACTTGCTGCACGGAGCGCATGATCAGGGTAGGCAATCGGTGTGCCGAACAGTGCGATAATCTGGTCGCCCACATACTTGTCGAGCGTGCCTTCAAAACTGAAGATGACATCGGTCATGCGGCGATAGAAGCGGTTGATGATTGCCACAAGCGCGTCGGCATCGGTTTCTTCTGCCCAGGCTGTGGAATTGCGAATATCGGCGAAGAGCGCCGTCAATTCGACTTTTTGCCCGCGCAGCAGGTGGGTATTGGTTTGAGTCAGCATTTGATCGACCACACGCGGATCGACTGAGCGCATGAGCAGACTACGCAGTTTACGCTCCTCCTTGCGTTCAAAGATCGCAGTGTCAATCTGGCTGGTGAGCGCGTTGAGCAGGTGTTCGTCTTCCTGCCCGAAACCGCGCGGGTTCTGGCTGTCCAGCGCCCCGACCACGCCGATAATCCGTTCCCCCAGCACCAGCGGCGCAGCAAGATACGATTGGACGCCTTCGCTCTGCTCGCGACCGGACAGCATCGTGCGCTGCTCTATGGCGCGCAGGGCAATCGGGTTGACTGACTCGGTGTGAAAGGATTGAATGGCTGCGCCTTCGCTGGCGATTTTGATTTCGAGCGGGCTGTCTTCATCTGCGTTGTACAGTGCAATGAAGCCGATATCGCTGGAAAGCTCGCGACACAGTTCAACCAGCACGCGCTGCAACATCGTGTCGAAATCGCGTTCGTGGTCGCGGATATGGTCAATACGATATAGTAGCCTGATCTCGCGCCTGAGCAGTTCATGCTCTCGCAAGACGCGCATATGAACCAACGCCGAGTCGAACTGACTGATCGCTGCCATCAACAGTCGTTCGTCATTGCTTCCAAAGGCGTCCTCACGACCGATAACGACTGCGCCAAAGCGCTCACCACTCATTTGCAGTGGAGCGACCATCAGGGCATAGCTGCCCAGATCATTTGGCAGTGCCAGCATTTGCTGCTTTTCGATCTGGTTGGCAGCGCGATGAATTGCCTCGATTTGCTGGCTGGTGAGCTGCCAGGGATCGACAAGGCTGCGCACGACGGGTTCGCCGCCTTCGTCAGGCTGGAGCGTCACCATACAGAACTCCGCCCCAAGCGCGCTGCGCAAACTGGACGTGACCCCGGCGATGAGTGTGTTGTCATCTTTAGTGTTATCGCGCAGGCGGTCAATATAGTAGAGCAGTTGCAACTCGCGTTTGCTCGCGTTGTAATCGTCTTGCTGCATATTGTCGCCCTGTATCATCAGATGGATGGACATGGTTCAAGTGCCAGAAATGTAGTATAACCTAGTGTCATGCCAGTTAGCACGTTATCGAACGAGAGAAGGATACCGACATTGGCTGCGGATGGCGTTGGAACCAAGCTCGTCGTAGAGTACGAGGCGCTGCGGCGGCGCGAGCATGAACTGATCACCAAACTGCTCGACGTGCTGCCGCGAATTGATAATCTCCCTGAAGACCGGGTGACGCAGGTGCGCGATGCGCTGTTTCACGCCGATAATCCCTTCTTGATCGTCTGCATGGGTCCCTTCAACTCTGGCAAGTCGTCGATCATTAACGCGCTGCTGGGTGAGGTGGCGCTGCCTGTCGGTCCCGTGCCGACGACCGACCGCATTGTCATCCTGCGTTACGGCGAAACGTCGCAGCGCGTGCGTTCGGGTGAATACGACACGCTGTTCCACCCCGCGCCGCTGCTGCAAAAGGTTAGCTTTGTCGATACGCCGGGGCTGGAGTCAGTTTTCCAGAAGCATGAAGACACGACGCGCAAGTTTTTGCACCGTGCTGATGTGGTGCTGCTCATCATGCTGGCGACGCAGGCGATGACGATGCACACGTTCGATTACCTGCGCACGCTGCAAGAATATGGCAAGACTGTCATTCTTGTGCTTAATCAAGCAGACTTAATCTCGGAAGACGAGGGCAAGACTGTTCGTGACTACGTGGTCGAGCAAATCCAGAGCCAATTGGGATATAAGCCGGAAGTCTGGTTGATGTCTGCCCGCCGCGGTGCGGAAGCGCGCGGCGAAGATGGCACGATTGACCGCGAGTTGTGGCGTGACAGCGGCTTGGGACAGATCGAGTCGTATGTTGATAAGCAGTTGGGCGATGTTGCACGGCTGCGCCAGAAACTACAAACCCCACTGCAAATCATGCAGAATGTGAACCAGGCAGCGCTGGAAGCGGTGCGCGCCAATCAATCCGCGCTCGATCAGTATCAGAGCATCAGGCAAAACCTGGAACAGCAGCTTGCCGCACAGAAACGCGATCAGGACAAGATCGCCCGCGAGACGGTCGAGCAGGTAAACGCCAAATTTGCCGATGCCTCAAAGCGCGGCGGTGATGCCATTCGCGACATTTTCAAGCTCGGCAATGCGCTCGGCTCGTTTGGGCGCGGGGTGATGGAACTAGTCGGTTTGGGGCGCATGGCGCGCGGCAAGGATGGCGAGTACGTCAAGCAGGTGTTTGAGCGCTTCCGCGCGTTTGAGCCGATTGACGAACTGCCCGACGTGACGGACAAGATGCCGCCGCGCCTTGAGGGGCAGGATATGCAGGACATCGAGGCGCTGGTCAAGTACGGCCGCCGCGAGATCGATGCGCTGCCGGGTGGCATACGCGACAAGGTGATCGGCGATATCAAGCCGCCGCTGAAGTACGAACGCGAAACGCTCGCCAGCATTCGCCCGCAGCTGGAGGCGCTGGAGCAAGAGGCGCGCGTGGTCGAAACGAGCAAGCTGGAACAGACTGTGCGCAATACGCTGCTGTATCTCGGCGCGTGGCAGGTGTTGATGATTGTGCTGCTGCTGTTCTTGATCTTCGGCGGTGCGGCGTTCACACCGGAGCAGGCAGGCTTGCGTTGGGGCTTCTTTATCGCAATTCTCGGCTTTATGCTGCTTGGCTTCATGCTGCTGCCGCTGCGGGGGCGCTGGCTGGCGGGTAATCATGCCAGTCGCCTCGACCAGATCCAGGCGCGCTATGTCGAAATTCTGGGCAAAGCGGCGGACAAACAGGTCAATTACGGGATGCAACTGCGGCAGGATGCGGTCGCGCCCTTGACGCGGCTGGTGGAAGCGCAGACGGGTATCCAGACGGGCGCGCTGCAAAGTTTGCAGGAGGCGCAGCAGGAAATGGTCAAGATTGAGGGCGAGCTGGCGGGGCTGGGCAAGCTCAATCTGTTTGGACTGAGAGGGTAAGTCTGTGATTGCTACTCCTACTTTAGATGGGACGTTTGCCGCGCTGCGCGAGTCGGAAATCCGGCTGCTTTCGGAAATCGCGCAGACGATTGGCGAAATTGGCGATCATGCACAGGGCGACCGCAAGCGGCTGCTGGAAGTGGCAGACGATTTGCGCGACCTGTTCTTTCTGGTGGCGATCATCGGTGAATTTAATGCGGGCAAGTCGTCGCTGATCAACGCGCTGTTGATGGATGATTTGCTGCCGATGGGCATTACGCCGACAACAGAAATGATCGAGGTCATCAAATACGGCGATGTGGGCGACAAACGCCCACAAGTCCGCGACGAAAGCACGCGCGTCTGGACGCACCCGAACACGGGCGCGCCCGGCGTGGCGCTGGTCGATACTCCCGGTACGGGGTCGGTCTTTAAGCGGCATGAATCGACGGCGAAGGCGTTCCTGCATCGCAGCGATATGGTCGTGTTTGTACTGTCTGCCAAACGTGCGTTAGCGGAGACCGAACGCATATATCTGGAACTGGCACAGGACTACGGCAAGAAGATCATCCTCGTCATCAACCAGATCGATCTGCTGCAACCGAGCGAGCTGAACGAGGTGCGGCGCTTTGTCGAACGACAGCTACAGGAACTCTTGAGCTTGCGCCCGTTGATCTTTATGGTATCCGCCAAAGAAGCGCTCAACGCACGGCGTAATGGCAACGGCGCGGTGACGCAGGATGATCCGGGTGGTGTCGGCGCGTTGCGGGCGCATTTGCGCGGCGTCTTTAGCGAAGCGCCGCCCGCACGCCAGAAATTAATCGCGCAGATCAATATGGCAGATGCGGTCGTGCGCCGTTATCTGGACGAAGCGGAGGGCGGGCAGAACACGGTCACGAAGGATACGCAGAAAGTCCGCGATGTGCAGAGCGAACTGGAGAAACAGTCCGGCGGGCTGGACCAGCAGTTGAAGTCGGCGCGGGTCGAAATCGACCAGGTGTTTGACGGCTTGCGGCAGCGCGCGTTTAACTTCATCGACACCAATCTGTCGGTTCGGCGCATCGGGCGCGGCGTCAACAAAGAAGCCTTGCAAAGCGAATTCCGTGAAGTCGTGATCGGGCGGGCGCTGCGCGACATCAACGAGGCAGGCGGGGATTATGTCAACGCCTTGATCGATAACAGTCGTCTGTACTGGCGCGGTGTGATTGACCGCCTGAATCAACTGAAAGAACTGCTTGATCAGGAAGTGACGGGTCTGGACGCGGGCGTCTACACCGAGCAGCGCGAGGCAGTGCAGGATGCGATCCGCATCGCCGAAACGGAATTGAAGAGCTATTCGACGGGCAGAGTGCTGGAAGACTTGGAGACGACGTTTGCGGCAAACATGGGTGCCTTCACCAATTCGGCACTAGCGGCGATCGTTGGATTGATTATTGTCATCATTGCGGTTGCGACGCCAGGACCTCTGGCGGGTGCAGGTGCGGCGGCGTTGGCATTGCCAGCGTTTATTATAGGCGCACCGGTTGCGGCGGTCGGCGGTTTCCTGGCGCTCCGCTACTATCGCAAGGTCAAAGACGATACGCGCAGGGAGTTGACGAAGCGTATCGATAGTTTGCAGAAGACGTACTACGAAGCGCTGGATGACCTGACGATGAAAGAGCGCAACCGCCTGACGCAGTACGGTAAACAGGTGTTGACACCTGTCTTCAGTCGTCTGGAAGTGCTGTCAAATCGTTACGAAGTCCAGCAAAAGCGCCTGCGCGACCACCTCAAGCAGTTGGATACGCTGCGTGAGGGAATCGGGGCGGGTTAAGACTGCTCGCAATCTGCCCGAACAAGGGACTTCAGTCCCTTGAAGCAAGGGGGTGAACCCCCTTGTTCGGTAAACTGTGTAGGCACATCAGGTGAGATTGTGTATTGACCGGACTCGTGCCAACAGCGGTGCGATGTCTGGTTCTGTGTCGCCGTCGTCCGGTAAACCGATGGGGTCGGCGATGTCGCTATCGCCCAACAGCAGCCGGGCGATGTTGGCGACGCCGTTGCTGAGCGCGTCCAAGTTGTAGCCGCCTTCCATGACGAAGACAATGCGCCCGCCGCACAGTTCGCTCGCGAGTTCGATGAGCGTGCGCGTGATGTGGGCGTAGCCTTGCAAGCTCAGGCGGATATGTGCCAGCGGGTCGTACCAGTGCGCGTCAAAACCTGCCGAGACGAGGATCAAATCGGGCTTGAAGCGGCGCGCGGCTGGCGCAATGACCTGCTCAAAGATGGCGGCGTAACTGACATCCCCATGACGCGGCAGCAGCGGAATATTAATCGTGTAGCCTGTACCTTTGCCCGTGCCAGCATCTTCGACCATGCCTGTACCCGGATAGAACGGCAGCCCGTAGTCGTTTGCACCCTGATGTGTGGAGACGAACAGCACGCTCGGATCATCGTAGAACATTGCTTCTGTGCCGTTCCCATGATGCACATCGTAGTCCATGATCAGGATACGCTCTGCCCCATACACCTTCTGCGCGTGTCGCGCGCCGATGGCGATGTTTCCAAGCAGACAGAAACCCATCGCGCGCCCGGCTTCAGCGTGATGCCCTGGCGGACGCACCGCCGCCAGTCCATTTGCTGTCCTGCCACTCATGACTTCATCAACCGCCATCGTCACTGCCCCGGCAGCCAGCCGTGCGAGTTCCGTTGACGTTGGCGTGCAATAAGTGTCCGAGTCAAGTCGTACCGTTTGCCCAATCATGCTGGTCTTTTCCAGCAGCGCGAGGTGCTGCGGTGTATGCACCCTCAGGATTTGCTCGTCGCTGGCGGGCTGCGCCGTGAGCGCGTTCATGCGTGCCGTCAATCCGTCCGCTTCCAACTGTCGCCAGACCGCACGGATACGCCCGGCATGTTCGGGATGGGCGGGCAGGTCGTGTTCCGGGAAGCGCGGGTGGGTGGTGTAGACGGTAGGCATGGGGGGTACTCCAGTAATGAGTAACGAGTTCTTGGTTCCGAGTTCACAGTTCTAAGTTCAGAGTGCAAAGTGCAGGGTGCAAAGAGATGTCGATAGGTAATCGGGATTTTACTACTGCTAATTGTGACGAGGGATTGCGTGAGGCGCAAGCGGCTGTGTTTCCGCAGGAAAGCGACTATAATACTGGCTTCAGGATACGTTAAAGAATAGGCAGCGTTCTTAATCTTCGTAGTTCTTTCACAAGCACCCATACGCCAATACTTGAGGGCAGACAATTATGATGTATGAACGGCTCGTCCAATGGGCGACCGATGTGTGGCGCGAACGCTATGCTGAACGCGAATATATGACGATCTGGGCGTCAGCGGAGTGCAGCAACATGCTGGCGCACATGCAGGTCAAGCCGGGACGCAAGGTGAAGGGGCGCGCAAAGTATGACGGCTTTGATCGGCTGGACTGCCCGGTGATCGTGCCGATCAGTGATTATGGCAATCGCGGTAACAAAATGGTGCTGACATCGAGCGCCGGGGCATTTGCTTTCAAATTTACGGGCGATGATGGCGAGCCGTTTGAAGTCATTTATGCCAGCGCTTACTTTGATGACGATGTGCAGGATTTGACGGCAATCGCGCTTGTGCCGAAAGAGCAACTGGAGGCGTGGGCGGCGTTTGAACTGGCGTGTTCGCGCGCGGTGCGCCCACGTATCCGCCGTCGCCGCGATGTCTACATCATCGGCGGCACGGACTCATTCTTCGACCCGACGGTGGAGTGGGACGATGTGATTTTGCCGGACGATCTGAAGACCAAACTGCTGGATGATATGCAGGCGTTCTTCAGCAAAGGTGTGCAAATCTATCGTCAATTAAAGCTTCCGCCGTTCCGCAAGCTGCTGTTGGCAGGCGTGCCTGGAACGGGCAAAACGATGTTATGCGCGGCGATGGCGAAGATCGCCATTCAGCATCGGCGGGTGGTGGTGTACGTCAGCGGTGCAGACCGCGACGGCGCGTCGTTTGAGAAGATCCAACGGGCGCTGCAAGCGGTGACAGCGGCGCGCTATCCAGTGCTGCTGATTGTCGAAGAACTGGACGCGTATCTGCAAGGCGATGATAAGGCGCGGGTGCTGAATGTGCTGGACGGCATCGAGTCGCCGAATAATCCGCAGGGTGCGCTGATGCTGGCGACGACGAACTACCCTGAAGCGATTGACGAGCGCATCACCAAGCGACCGGGGCGTGTTGACCGCATCTTCATCATACCGACAATTCAGGATGTGCAGCACGCTGAGACGATGCTGCGACATTATATGAGCGATCAGTTTCAGGAGACGCATCTCGACGTGGTGGAGAAACTGCTCGACCAGCCGGGAGCGTTCGTGCGCGAAGTGGCGCTGCACGCGCGCATGTTGGCGGCGCACGACCACAAGACGGAAGTGACGCGCGAGATGCTGGATGAGTCGATCATCAGCCTGCAACGGCAGCTGCGCGCCGACGCTGATTTCCTGACGCAGCGCCGCCCGATCAGCATGGTGGGCAACAAGAAGCAGAAACAGAGCAACCCGTTCGGGTTCAGGGATTAGGCTGTTTCGGGCGCATGATGATGTAGCCAAAGCCGTTCATGGCGATGGTTTCGCTGGGCGCGTAATACTCGGCAATCGCTTGCAGTACGTCCGGCGGGTACAACTGCCCGCGAAAGATGATGATGCCGAACGCATGCTGTTCGATCAGCGCGATCAATTCCGACGAGTCGAACAAGCCGCTGGATGCCAGGTTGAGCAGCTGCGTCGGGTTGCCGATTGCCTCGCGACCCGCCAGCAGGCTGAAGCTGGCATCCTCGGTCATGGCGTAACCTTCAGCATTGCGCACCAGTTCGACAATCTGCCAACCTGCGTAAATGTCCGCCTGTGTCGTGAAATGCCCGATGTCGGCGTAGCCGCCTGCGATGCGTCCCGCGCTGTCGTAGAAGTCGTGATCGGTGTTCGGCTGGATATTGAGCAGCCGGGCAATGTCGCCGAAGACCGCGCCCTGCGTTGGCATGTGGAAGGTGGTGATGGCGTAGAGCAGGTAGAGGGCGGGGAGGACGGTGGCGAGCAGGAGAGAAGCTGTGTTCTGTGTTCTGTGTTCTGTGTTCTTTTTACCTGCCTGTATACCTGCATTTACCTTATCAAGCGTGCGGGTGACGAAGAGACCGCTGAGGATGCACATGGCGGCGATGGCGGTGGCGAAGTAACTATCGCCCGCGCCCCACTGCCCGGAGGCCGCTCCAACGCCGACGGCGACGACGAACCAGATCGTATAGATCGACAGGCGGTCAAAGTAGAGTTCGTACAAAGCGTACAGGATAGCTGGCACAATCAGGAAGCCGTGCAAGCCGAACCACAGGCGATATAGCCCCAATGTCTGGTCGAGGTTGTAGCGGTTGATGTTGGCAGCAATGACATGTGTCCACCATTCGCCGTTCGTCGCGAGATTGAGCCAGACGAAGATAACGCCTGCCGCCAGCGCAAAACCAATGCCCCAGACGACGGCGCGACGCGGCTGGCGGATGAACAGGAACAAGAAGGCGGCGATCACCGTGAACGCCGCAAGCTGTTTGGTGTAGCCCGCCGCCAGCAGCATCAGCATCCCGAATGCCAACAGGCGACGGCGGCGCGGCGTGCTGGCGACTTCGTTTACGCCCGCCAGAATGACGACTGCCAATACCTCGAACATCACCATTGTCATATGCTGACGAAAGAGCGGACCGATGTGATAGACAGTGTTTGATGCCAGGAACGCCAGCCCCGACAGGAGCGCGATCCAGCGATTGCCGCCGCGATAGACGGCATAGCCAATCGCAGCGGCAGCAATCAAGCCCGCGACGAAGCCGAGCAGCCGCCCGTACCAGTAGGCGGTGCCGAAGAACCAGACGAAGGGCGCGGCGATGATATGATACAGCGGCGGGTAGTTGCTGGCGTAGAACGGGAAGACATCGGCGTCCTGATAGGGCAGCCGCCCCTGGCTGAACATGACGGTATCGACCAGTTCAAAGCCTTCGCCCTGGTCGTAATCGAACGGGAACTGCATCAGGTTGATGGCATAGGCGACATAGACGAATAGCGCGAACGTCAGCACTATGGTAGCGGCTGCGAGCAGGGCAGTCTGGGTGAGTTTGATTGAGTTACGAAAGTTCATAAACCCTCACTCTAAATCCCTCTCCCTCAGGGAAAGGGACTTCCAGAAAGTGCTTTTCACCCCTTCGCCCTGAGGGAGAAGGGGACGGGGGATGAGGGAAAACGACATCATGCGGGGCGCTTTCCGAGCGGGATCAGCGACGCACCGACGAGCGCCAGCACAACCATCGCACCGAGCGCGATCCGCTGTGCTGGACCGATGCCGCCTTCGCGACCGACATCCAGCACGTCGATCATGAGGATAGCGACGAAACCGCCGATGCCGATTACGAGCATGAAGATGCCAAGCAAGCGTTTGGTGAAGGTGAAATCATTTGATAGCATGGCGGCAAGGATACCGTTTGCGTTGTCTATGTGCAACGCCGCCAAATCTGCAACTTTTCTTCCGGGACTGCGTATAGCTCCTCATATAATCGGCAGAATGAATATTCGGTAACATCGACGATGCTGTATGAAGGAATTCACATGAGCGACGAACAAGTCCAACAACCAAGCGATGACTCGCGCATTACTCGCCTGTCATCGCTGCCACCGCGTCCCGCTGCTTCTGACGAAATGGGTTATGACCTGTCCGACGCTGCAAGCGGCGATAACGTGGTGCGTGAATACGAACAGCGCTACAGCGCCGCGCGCGAACCGAAGGCTAAGATCAAGGCGATGCCGCGCAGCTACAGCACCGCACATGTGAGTGAAGAAGAGCGCATGTGGGCGGCGGCAGCGCACGCCAGCGCGTGGCTGACGCTGCTCGGTGGCATCGTCACGATTGGCGCGATCATCCCGTTGAGCATCTTTGTGCCGCTGGCGATCTACTTCGTCTTCCGCAAGAAGTCGGATTTCGTGGCGTTCCACGCGCTGCAAGCGTTCGTGCTGCAACTGCTCGGCACGGTCGGCGCGCTGGTGCTGCTGCTGGTCGGCGGGACGATCTGGACGGTCGGCATGGTCGTTTCGGCACTGCTGGTCATGGTGCTGATCGGCGTTGTCCTGGTGCCGCTGTGGGGCGTGATCGGGATTGCGCTGCTGCTGGTGGTGCTGGCGCTGCCGTTCGCGATGCTGTTCTACAGCGCGGTGGCGGGCTACCGCACGTATCGCGGCGAGGACTACCGCTACCCGTTCATCGCGCAGTGGGTGGATCGGCAGCTGGCGGGCGGGCTGCTGAACGCGGCGTAGCGTCTTCACTTTCCCCGCTGCCCGTGCTATCCTACGCCGACCGAATATACGATGTCCATCGTCATCAGGAGAGCAGGGCAGCATCATGTTGAAGACGCATACGTGCGGCGAACTTCGTCCTCAGCACGCTGGCGAGCGCGTTACGCTTGCCGGGTGGGTTCACCGACGCCGGGATCAGGGCGGCGTCATTTTCATTGACTTGCGCGACCGTTGGGGGATCGTGCAGGTGGTGGTGAATCAGGAGAACGCGCCGGATGCGCACGCCATCGCCAATGATGCGCGTAATGAGTTTGTCTTGCAGGTGACAGGGACGGTGCGCAATCGTCCCGAAAGCACAGAGAATGCCGAACTGGAAACAGGCGCGATTGAAATCGACGTTGACGGAATGACTATTCTGAACGAGTCGAAAGTGCCGCCGTTCTACCTTAATCAGGAAAGCAAGATCGACGAGACGGTGCGGATGCGCTACCGCTATCTAGACCTGCGCCGCCCGCATATGCAGCACAACCTCGTCATGCGTCACAAGGTCGTCAAGTTCATCCGCGATTATCTGGATGCGCGCGGCTTCGTCGAAATCGAAACGCCGATCCTTTTCAAGACGACGCCGGAAGGGGCGCGCGACTTCCTCGTCCCCAGCCGCCTGAACCCCGGCACATTTTACGCGCTGCCGCAAAGCCCGCAGCAGCTCAAGCAACTGCTGATGGTCGGCGGCTACGAACGCTACTTCCAGATTGCGCGCTGCTTCCGCGATGAAGACCTGCGCGGCGATCGTCAACCGGAGTTCACGCAGTTGGACCTGGAGATGAGCTTCGTCCAGCGCGACGACATCATGGGGCTGATTGAACCGATGATGATCGAGATTGCCGAAAAGGTTGGTGGCAAGACACCGTTGTACAAGCCGTTCCCGCGTATCAAGTATATCGATGCAATGGAGAAGTACGGCAGCGACAAGCCCGACATCCGCTACGAACTGGCAGCAGTGGACATCAGCGATCTTGCCGCCAACAGCACGTTCCCGGTGTTCCAGGCAAACGTGGCAGCGGGCAAGCCCGTCAAGGTGCTGCGTGCGCCGGGCTATGCCGGGCAGATCAGCGGCACGGAAATGCGCAAGGTGGCGGCTGACCTGGAGACGATGGCGCGCGGCGAGGGTGCAAAAGGTCTGGCATATATCACAATTGGCGAGACGCTGGACGCAGAGGTCAAGGGTCCTGCCGCCAAGTACTTCTCGGTCGATCAGAAAGCAGCGCTGTTCGAGCGCGTCGGCGCAGCGCCGGGCGACCTGCTGCTGTTCATCTCGGATGTGCGCGAGGTTGTCTACAACGTTGTTGACAAGCTGCGGCGGCATCTGGCGGGCGTGCTGGGCTTGATCGACCCGAACGTGATCGCCTTCTGCTGGATCATCGATTTCCCAATGTTCTACTGGAACGAGGATGAAAAGCGCTGGGATCCGTCGCAGCACATGTTCACGTCGCCGCTGCCGGAAGACATCGCGCTGCTGGATACGGATCCGGGTGCATCGCGCGGTTCGCAATATGACCTGGCGTGCAACGGCTACGAAGTTGCAGGCGGCAGCATTCGTATTCATAATCGCGCGCTGCAAGAGAAAATCTTTCCGCTGATCGGACAGACGCCGGAAAATGCGCGTGAGCAGTTCGGACATATGCTGGAAGCGTTTGAGTATGGCGTGCCGCCGCACGGGGGCATCGCGTCGGGCATTGACCGGCTGGTGATGGTGCTGCTGGGTGAGCCGAACATCCGCGAGGTGATCGCCTTCCCCAAGACGCAGGCAGGGTCAGACATCATGGCGCACTGCCCGTCGCCCGCCGAGCAGAAGCAGTTGGACGAACTCTACATTCGCACCGTGCCGCCGCCGGAGAAGTAGCTGCGTTTGTGTTCGGTTGTAAATAGGTATATATGCCTACAAAAATTGATCGCTGCCCGCCACAAGGCGGGCAGCGATTTTCGCTATCCTTTTCTTATCGCACAGGTTCGTGATTGCAATTGAAGAGGGAAGCCATGATGTTTAGCAACCGTCGTTTGCTCGTGTTGGGTGCTTTCGCATTGCTGGTCGTGGCGTTGTTCGCCGCGTTCGCGTTCGTCTCGCAGCCCGTCAACAGCGCGTTGGCGCAGGATGATCCTGACGGCGGCGATATGCAGGATTGGTTTGAGTGGGCGGTTGATAATGCCGCTGATGATGACTTTCTCATCTATATAGATTGGAAAAGGGAGCATTTTGAATTGGATGGACTTCAACCCCTGGTTGGTGCCAGAAATGCTTGGGAAGCCGATGATTTTGCCTATATTGGCAGCGAATTTGTCTGCATTGAATATGAGAATGATGTAAACGCAGGCATGGTTTGCATCCCGTACCACAACATCAACGAATTTGGTCTCTACCGCGAGAATTAGTCGATCAATCGCGTGACATCAATGGACGGCAAGAGTGCCGTCTGTACAGGTTTGCGCGGGGACGGACGCCGGTGTGGGCGTCCGTTTTCGGTTTGTGCGGTGGGCGCGCCGAGCGCTGAAGCGCCCGGCAAAGGAATGCAGCCAATGAATGGCTGCCGTGCGCGGCGTGAACGTCCATTTATTGGACGAGTTGGGTAGCCCGGCAATTTATTGCCGGGCAACGAAAACAACTCAATTGACGCTTACTTCTTCTCCGGCGTCAGCACCATGCCGTTGACGACCCAGCCGACCACGCCGCCGAGGATTTGCGCGATGATGTAAACAGGTGCGTAGTCGAAGTTTGGTACGCCATTTACGTCAATGCCACCGCCGATGATCGCCGGTCCGAGCGTGCGTGCCGGGTTGAGCGA
>Ga0224723_1000151_pt1 | contig 46576 bp, 37 predicted proteins | sample Balambano_FR2_Me_FD_161647 | JGI IMG/M metagenome (GOLD analysis project Ga0224723, IMG submission 161647) | Freshwater sediment microbial communities from Lake Towuti, South Sulawesi, Indonesia - Balambano_FR2_MetaG | ecosystem: Environmental > Aquatic > Freshwater > Lake > Sediment | place... | reverse complement strand
TGATCATCCCTCAGTTCTCTGGTTACGCCACGGGCATCGATAGGTTGAACAGGCTGAACCTGATGCACCACTCACTGTGCAAATCGTCTGTATATCTAGCCTCCTTTTTAGATGCGCTTACCCTGCATGGCAAGTGAATTCTGAACATTAGTATCTAAATCGGATGATGCCGAAACAAATTCGTTTCAGCAACGCGAGATAGAGTCAAACGTACTACAAAAGGAACATCATGAAAAAGCCTGAGTTTTTTGTCACCCCCGGTTATGGGGAATATATGTTGAACGAATTGCATTACTCGCAAGCGGTAAAAATTGGCGATCGCGTAGAGATATCAGGACAAGGCGGCTGGGACGACAATCTGCAATTTCCCGAATCGCTCCCAGACGAAATTGCTCAGGCGTTTCGGAACGTAGAGCGCACTTTGGCGACTGCCGGTGCAGGTTGGGAACACGTTATCCACGTCAATTCTTACCACGTTGGCGGGTTTCCCCCAGAGGTTAACGAGGTGATGGTCAGGCTATATCGCCATTATATGCCCAACCACGCCCCCATTTGGACACAAGTGGGAGTCGCAGCTCTTGGACATCCAAAGATGCGTGTTGAAATCCGCGTGACTGCAATTGTTCAGTGAATTTCGCATCAGCAGTAGCCTACTATCCAGATGAAATGGAAATTTCTGGTCTCACTGTTTGTATGTTGCTCAATGATTGCCGCCAGTTCTGCACATTTGGCGATCGCTAAACGCTGCTGGGTTGACAGAATCTCCCTGGTGGAGGATGCGGCGATCGCAGTTGTAGGGCTTAGTGTCTTCGTCATACTGGCTTCCTGACTGATATAACACTTTGCATGAGTTCATTATAGGGAATGTTCTCCTCACTCGCGCCTTGCTTGAGAGGATTAGGCAATCATCTGCAAGGTTTGTATATTCAGACGAAGGCGGATTAAGTCTACGATATGCCTATGCTACGAAATCAGGCTGAGACAATCAGAAGACTCACACCAAAATGAGTCCGCTCAGTTCATAAAAATCTGACAAATCAGCGTAAGAATCTGAAAGAAGTTGGGTATTGAAACTCAATACAATTCAGGAAGCTAATGTAGAAATGTTCTTTATACTGAAAATATGTCTCTCTCAAAACCACAACCTAAAGGATATTTGGCGGCTGCACTCGGTGGAGTTAGCGGTGCAGTTCTCATGTTTGTGCTGAGTCTGTTGTTCAGTCGCATGACTCTCACTTCCATTCTAGAAGCGAATCCAGGACCGACGATAGCGATCATTACGCTTCTCGCCAGTGCTAGCTTTGGAGAAGTGATGGGTTGCTTTGTTGCATTGCGTTTAGGACGCTATACCGAAGCTAGAAAGACAGCGCTCTGGTTGGTTGTTCTATTGATTCCAGGGTTTCTATTTTTCCTATTTGCGCGGCTTTTGATTGGAGCCGCACTAGCAGCAGGATTGTGCGCGATCGCGCTCCCTCTCATTGCGCGAGCCTTGACCCGACATCCTAACTATCCCAGTGTGGTACAGCGAGTTGTCCATACCTATGCCAAACGCCCGCCCAGTTTTTAGTCATCTTCTCAACGGAGCAAGTACATGACTCAAGTAATGCTTAAAAAAGCTTGGCTTCACACGTTGTGCCTGTTTCTACTGACTGTTCTACTAACCGTTGGTTGCACAGGCATTCACTCCAGTAATAGAGAAGATACCTCAAACAGTCAAACAAGTGTGCCAAGCGAGACCCCAACACCTAAAACCGATCGCAGAAGTGAGTTACGCGATCGCATTACCCAAATTGCTCAGGCGGCTCAAGGGCGAGTTGGGGTGACAGCCACCGTGCTAGAAACCGGAGAGTCAGTTTCTCTCAGTTGTCGCCTGGGTCGAAGCGCAGAACCAAGTCACCTATGATTATCTCGATACGCTGCCGGGTCGAGAGATCTTCAAAGATCGACTGAAGCAGTTGTACAAAGAAGTTAAGCATTGGAACTTATTACACTTAAGCTATACGGTTTCTACATTTTGTTCTGATCACTTACTTCCATGTCGATATTGATTGACACCAGGTGCATAAGAGGTTTCTATGCAAAGAGTAAATCACGCATCAACATCGTTAAAGCCCCCTCACGGGCTTTCAGTTCGCGAGTTAGAAGTTTTGAAACTAATGGTTGAAGGTCACAGTAATTCTGAAATTGCAGCCCATCTGTATTTGAGCCGAAATACCGTAAAAACTCATGTACGTGGAATTTTTAATAAGCTTGGAGTGGATCATCGTGTACAGGCTGCTGTAACCGCTCTACGTCAAGGGATAGTTTAAGCATGACTTCTCAAGAAGCGTTGGAAATTGTAGAACAAATCTTACCACCAGGGACATTAACCTCTGTCATGATTAGACCCGTGATAAATAGGACTGTCTCATACAGGACGGCGCGGTCAAATTTGCCCTGTTGATAGCCGTAGCTTTCAATTCCGAAATGCATACGAAGAACCAACCTTTAGAGTATAGCCTATCGCTGTGGTGTGGAACCAACCAGGGTAAAGGCTGCCCAATCACGAGGATTGGGGTAGGTTTGCATCACGGTTAACATAGACTGCCGTAATGCCTGAGCGTCGTCAAACTCCTGACGCTGACGATAAAACTCAATCATCAGTTGTGAAGTGGCATCGTCGGGGACTTGCCACAGAGAAACCATGACACTGGGGGCACCTGCGGCGATTAGCGATCGCGACAGCCCCACCACTCCATCTCCGGTAATTTTGCCTCGTCCCGTATCACAGGCACTTAGCACCACTAACTCTGCGCTCAGCGGCAGATCTAAAATTTCGGCGGCGGTGAGAAATCCATCCTCTTCAGCGGTGGAAGGAGCAAGGGCGATCGCCCCCTGCAAAGGATGAGTTTCATTGAATAAACCGTGAGTGGCAAAGTGAATAATTTGAGCATCAGACAGGCGTTGTTTAATTGCGGTTTCAGTTGCCTCTGTTCCCGTGATCGCAGTGGTGTTGAGGAGTTGGGCGATCGCCTCGGCTTCGGCTTCAGCGTAGGGGAGAGGAGCCAGGGAAGCAGGCATTGGAGCAGGATTTCCCACGACCACAGCAGTTTGGGCTGCATTGGCAGAAGACGAGCGCTGCTGGCTCAATTCAAGCACCTGAACGGCTGGTGTAGTGAGTAGAGTGTGTTGTTCTACCAAATATTGTCCGTCTGCGGCTTGCAGTGCGGCAAAGGGAACCAAAAACAAATACTCCTGCGGCACAAAAATTACTCGCTCATCGGGATTGTCGGGCAGCAGGTCAGCGATTGGCTCAACCAGAATTTGGTGTAGCTGCTGTAATCGACGATATTGAGAGCGACGGATTTGAGGCTGCTGAGATTCAGCAGGATACACTTCCGCCAGGGCGACGGGGGCAGGCAATGTGATTTCAGGGTGACTGAGGGTGACAGTGCCTGCATCCTGGTCAACTGCCGTAACCTGGTAGGGTTGCCAGTTGGCAGGGTCTCCCAATCGTCTCACCAAATCGCCGGGGTTGAGTGCAGCATTTTCTCCAGTTCTAGACTCATCGATACTGGAATCGCGGGCAACTTCTCCGCCTCGAATGCCCTGTCGCGCTACATTTGCCAGTTCTGCTAAAGAAATATCGGATAGACTGGGGAGCGATCGCAAATCAACTCGCCGAAATGCTACCTCTCCCGTTGGCGAAATCACCCAGATAAATAGTTCTGACTCCTGGGTTTCCAGGTATTGCTCAGATACGCCGTGAGGAGTATCCACTGTTTGTTCGCGAATGATGCTGTATTCCACCAGTGTGGCGTTTTGGGTAATGGCGGTTTGGCGCAACTGGTCTAGGTTGGGCGGTTCTACGGCAAATTGTTCCTGATCAACACCAGTTGTGTCTCTGGCAATTAACTCTACAAATGCTCGTGCTCGTCCCCTTTCTGACACTTCCAGGGCGATCGCCGCCTTATCCTGATCAGCTAATACCTCCTGGAGATTACGGTAAGTCGCTAACTGTGTTTCAAAAAGAGACACTTTCAAAGCATCATTGTTACCTAAGCCTGCTCGCAATGACTCCCAAACTTCTACACCTGCAAACAGAACTTGTTCTGCTTCTGGCAGGCGATCGAGATTAAACAGAGCATCTCCCAAATTGGTCAGGGCAATACCTTCTCCCAGTCTGGCTTTCAGTTCGCGCATGATTGCCAAACTTTGCTCATGGTGAGTGGCTGCTTGGGAGTAATCGCGGCGATAAGAGTGAGTAGTTCCCAGATTCAAGAGTGCCTGGGCTTCCTGCAAGCGATTGTTCAATTCTTGCGCTAAGGTAATGCTCTGCTGATGATAGTCAATGGCGCGATCAAATTCTGTGATACTGGCGTGGGAATTCCCTAAGTTTCCTAATGCCTGCATTTCACCATAGCGATCGCCCACTGACTGAGAAAGGCTTAAACTGGCGTTTTGATACTCGATCGCCTGCCTATATTCCTTTTGCAGCAGGTAGGCATTTCCCAGATTTCGCAAAGTGAGCGATCGCCACTCCGGAGCAACGGTCACTGAGATTTTTTCCAGTCCTTGCGTGTAATAATCAATCGCGGTTGGATAGTCCCCTAATGCTCCATAAGCCGCTCCAATGCCAGATAGGGCAATGCCGACTTGAGTTTGATCGCCTGCCTCTTGAGCAAGCTGTAGCTGCTGTTGATGATAGGCGATCGCCTGCTGATAATTGCCAATAACAAAGTGAGAAATGGCTAAGTTGTTGAGTGAATTAGCTTGCCATTCAAAGTTTTCAGAGGACTGGGCGATCGCCAAATTTTGCTCATAGCAATCAATCAACAGCGCATATCGACCTTCTGTGCGATCGGCTGCACCCTTTGCTTGAATCTGTTCTACTTGTGATTGGCAATTTTGTATTTGTTGCTCAATTGGGCGATCGGATGATGTAACAACTTGATTAGAATTTTGATCAGAACTTAAATTAGGGAATGAGTTATCCAAATCTCCATTGGCGGATGGTGCTGACGTAGAAGGCTCTTGATCATTAGGAACAGCAGCAACAGACTCATCTGCTGAGGGTTCAAAAGTGGGTGAAGAATCAGGATTAGATGAATCAGGCTCAACTGGCTCTCCAGAATCAGCGGGATTTGGAGTCACTGGTTCTTCGGCTACCCCAGGTTCGGTCAACTCCGGAGGATTGGAGCTATCTGGGTCTGACGTGGTGAAGATGGGAGGAGGACCTTCTGTTGTAAAATCATTTGATATTCCTGATTGCCCTCCAGCGTTGCCCTCTCCTGAATTTCCCCTTGAGGGAATGCCTTGCAGGAATTGTCTGGGTGGTAAAAAGAGCAGCGGTGGTTCGGGCAAAACCACATCCAGCACGATTAGCGGAGTTAACTGGGGGGATTGTGCCAGTGGTTTACCTAGCAATCTATCTGTATCAACCTGTAAGTTGAGGGGAAGTTGCTCAACCGGAAATGCATCTGGAGGTGCAGGCAGATCGGTTCTAGGAGATGGGTCAGCCGTTGAAGAAGTTGAAGGACGTTGAACTGGCTCAACTACATTGAAGTTAACGGCTACTGGTCTAGAGAGGGAAAGGCGATCGCTTGCTCTAATGCTAAATCCACTCACTTCTCCTAAACTGTCAGCAGGTGGAGTATAAACTAAAACATCGCTGGCGCTAACGGTGTCGCCTGGACGCAATACAATTCCGTTGCGAGTGAGTCTACCAGAGGCGATCGCCGCAATCTGTATGGTTGTATTGTCTGCGTTCGCATCACTCGCAATCAGATTTAGCTCAGCTAACGTAAATGAAATAGCTTGACCGAGTTCAATCTGAGGAACTTGTGATGCCTGTGGGAGAGTAGGAGCCGTATTTGCGAAAGTGACAGAAACTTCACTGTTCGCTCCACGAGCCTCTGTTCCAGCGGCTGCAAAGGTTTCATCGGTGAGTGTTACTGCACCCGTGTTGATTGCTCCTGCCGTACCATTTTCGCTGGCATCACCAACAACAAATGGAAGATTATTAGCCCCTCCGTCATGTTGAATGGTGACACTCCCGCCATCGGCTATTCTGGCAGCGCTCTCCCCAGTGATTGTGCCCTGGGTATTGATAGTGGTTCCAACACCTGTTCCGCGTACCGTTCCGTTGGCAAAAATTTCTACATTGCCACTTCTCCCATCTAAACTATCAAGTGGACTAAATGGTGCATCTACTTGTGCATTGGTGTTAATTCGCGTGAATCTAATATTACTACCATTAATACTGCTCTCTAACCGAACATTGCCTCCTGTCGCATCAGCAATTGTAGCTGACCCTCGAACAAGAGCGAATGCGTCAAAGGTTCCTACTGTGATATCTGCGTTTGCGAGTAGACTGACATCTCCTGCTGATACATCTACATTTCTGATACTGCTTGAAATGATAGCCTCGGCAGACGTATCGATTCTTCCTGCTGCGATCGCATTTATAGAGTAGAGGAACACATCACCACTATCCGCTCTCAAACCTGTAGAATCAGCGGAAGCTTGTGCAACGGTGCTAATTCTACTTGTTATGAGATCTCCTGACTCTACAGTCCTTCCGGTTGTTAGTTGCACGATGCCGTCGGGGTTAACGATCAAATCAGTGGCGTGATCGATTTCACCTCCGGTTAGTAATTCTGGCAGTGATGCGGGAGTAAAGGGGAGGGCGTTGGGGCGATCGCCTCCCAAAGGCTGCACGTCCAGACTCAGAGGTGAGCCTTCTTGACTAATTCGCACTAAGTTTTCTCCCGGTACGGTGGCGATCGTGATATCTCCTCCTGGAGCTTCCAACGTTCCGGTGCTAACAACTGTGCCGCCAATGAGCCGTAGAGAATGACCATTGGTGACACTCAAATTACCTGAATTAACGATCGCTCCTGGTTCATTAGTGGTAAAAGCAAACCGCTCTGGTCTTCCAACTAAGCTGGCAAAATTGTTTTCTCCGGTGGCGCTAAACCAACCTTCGTCAAAGCCAATGCCGTTGGCGGTTGTAGCAGTAAAGGAACCAGTCAAATCGAGTCTGGCATTGGCTCCAAAGAGGATTCCTGCCGGGTTCATCAGATACAAATTTGAGTTGCCTGTCACCTGAATCCGGCCGTTAATGATAGAGGGATCGCCTCCCGTAACTCGTCCTAAAATATTTATAATGCCGCCTTCAGAAACGAAATTGGCAGTTTGATCCGCATCCAGCCCAAATGCCTCAAAACTGTGAAACAGGTTGCTACCTGATTCCTGTCCTCCTTCGATATCAAACTGGTTGCCCACTTGAGTCACGGTTGTCCCCACTCCATCATTGGCGGGCTGCACATTTTGCGCGACGAGCCATTCGGAAGGTGCGATCGCCCCGTTCCCAGCGCCCGAAAACTCCACCGCAAAGGATTCGGGCGAATGAGTGGAAGTTTCAGGTGAACTCACCAATTCCGCAGCAGCAGTTGTGATAGAGGGAAAAATTGCCGCTGGATTAGGTGGAACAGGGGGTACAGGGATTTCTGGGGAGAGGGCGATCGCTAACATGGGAGTTTACCTCTCAACTAAGTTTATGCCTCGTTCCCAGGCTCAGCCTGGGAATGTCAGTTCCAGAGGCTCTACCTCTTGTAGAGCGTTTGAGGCAGAGCCTCAAGTTTTTCATTTCCAGGCTCCGCCTGGAAACGAGAGAGTAGAATGTGAGATTAGGAGCAACACTCGATCAGCGGTGCTGATAATAAATCATCTAAACCCACTGTTGGATGCTGCAACAGGCTTGTCCAGCTAGATTCCAGAGCTTCATCAGTAGGATTGGCTTTTCGCAGTTGGTTTAGCTGATCGAGTGCGTCATACCAGAAGCCCTCAGCCGCAAGTAATGCAACCTGTTCAGCAGGAGAAGCAGTTTGTAATTGTTGAGTGAGTTCGGTCGTTGGCGATCGCCTCACCACCACGCCCGTTACCTGAAAGTGAGACTGGGTTTCAGAGTCGCAAACAAAAGTAAACTGCCAGCGGTAAAGGCGATCGGGTTCCAGAGCGGGTGCATCTTCAGGTAGGGAGAACTGTCCGATGCCTGCTGTCGCAGTTTGGAATGTAGTGCGGTAAACCATTTCCTGTCCCTCCTCAGAAAGCGACAGTTCTACCGCACTCGCTGCGTAGGGCAAATAAAGCCAGAAAGTAGGATGAGTGGCGATCGTTTCTCCCCAGTTGGTAGAAGGGGCGATCGCGGTAAAGGGAATCTCAGATGTGGGGCAAGCCGGACGGCTACCTGTATCCTGGGTTTCTCCGGGGGCACCTCGGTTGGGCGGATTGTAAGTTACGCTTTTAGGCTGGGCAAAGTGAGTTGCTGCGCTGGATGGAGCGATTAGCCCAACTAATAGTCCTGCTGTAATGAGTTGTTTGGTACTGATCCAATTTAGATGCATGATGATTTCTCTCAGTGGGGCGGAATGGAGTTCTGATTCGGTTGGGTAGATGGGGCAAAACGTTTGCCCAGCAGCACTGCACCACTGCTGCTCACGAATGCCAAGCCTGCGGGAACGATGGGCAACCACCAGCCTGCGATCAATGCTCCCCAGGCTGCGCCGTATAGGATGACTACCGCTCCACCCAGGGCGATTCCTAATATTTTGTGGCGACGAATTTTCCAGGTTAGCCCAGCGGCGATCGCTGACCAAACGGCAATCCAAACGCGATCGCCCCACTCTGGTAGCGGGTTAAGAATTTTCCGTCCATCCAACGCGGCCGTCAGCAAATGATTGACCATTTGTGCCTGGATGTATACGCCTGCTACTGGTTTCGCTGCCCAATTACCGCTATCAGGAGTAAAAAAATAATCTGTAGGATTTGTTATGGGAGCGGTCATGCCGATGAGAACGGCGCGATCGCTCAAATCCGGTAAGGGTGCATCGTTCAGCAGTTGAGATAGGCTCAGGCGATCGGCAAATTGATCCAATTCTGCATAGTTAAGTAAGACCTGAAAGCCCCAGCGATCGATTTTGTGATAGGCTCCACCCTGCGTTTCCATTGGCGTGAATCGGGCATTCGCCAACTGCATCTGATGATTATCCAATGTTTGAGGCTCAATTCCTTCCTGATCCAGGTAGTGAAAGGCAACGATTGTGTTGAGTGAAAAGCGTGTAGCGCAAGGGTCAGCAGGGTCAGGCTGCATAAACATTAACTGTCGCCGCAATATCCGGTCGGGGTCAGCCACCACATTGCTAAACCCCAGTTGTGTTTCTGGCAAGTCAGGCGGTGGACTGATGCCCGGTCGATTTGGGTCATCGCTATGGCGAATGCTGCACAGAGATATCACATTGGGCTGCTGTAAGGTTTGCCGCAAAGCAGCAGAAGCCTGACTGCGAAAGATATCCAGCCCAATTACACGAGCTTGGTGAGTTTGCAGTCGTGCGATCGCCTCACTTAACACTTCATCGGGTAAAGGATAGCCGTAGGCATTCACATCCGCTTCCGTTGCCTCAATGATTAGAAGACGTTTGGATAGAGTTTCTGCTGGACGCGATCGCATTAACTGGTCATAGGCGTTCAATTCCCAGCGCTGCAAGAGTCCTAGCGATCGCACTCCGATGACTGTGGCGGCAATCACCAGACTGGTGACAAATGCTGTCCATAGCGGCAGTGGACGGGCGATCGGTTGAGGAAATGTAGCAGGTGATTGGGGCTGTAATGGTGTTTGAGGTGTGGCTGGTATGGTCTGTGAATGCGCTGAATTCTGCCCCAATGCCTGCCAGTCTAGAGGAGGCTCTGCGGAAATGTGATAGAGACAGGGGAGCCAGCTCGCGCAGGGAAATTCTCGCTCTAGCCCCTGGAGTCGCTCTCGCGCCTGACGCACCGCTAGATAAAGCGAATCGCCCTGAGCAAAGGCTTTGAGAAACTGAGTGAGAAATGTTTGGGCAATCCGGTCGGGTACAGGTTCCCGCATCAGGATGAGTTGCGGCAGGCGCAGTGGCCATAATTCATGAGCCAACCCCATACCGTCGCAGGAGTTGAAGATGGCAAGCTGAAGTCCTTGCGCGATCGCCCGTCGCAGTCCATATTTCAACTCTGCCAGGGTCAGGCTATCGTGAGGATTAATGGCAATGCAGCCCTGTTCTGCTTGCGTGTGGCTGTGTCCAGCAAAAAATAGGATGTGCCAGGGTTGATCCCAGAGATGATCGTTGATTACCGAACGATGAGGTTCCACCAAAAAGGTTACGTCTGCGTGGGGCAGGGACTTTAATAATTGGCGATCGACTTCTACATCAATGCCGTCGCTGTCTCCCAAAATTGCCAGAATTTTGATAGGAAGTAGAGGAGAATGAGTGGAGGGCTGGGTTATTCGCTCCAGCGTGGTTGCGCCCAATGTCACTTCAGCCAGAGGATAGCGTTCCACTAGATCCCATAGATGCCAGGGCAGATGGGAAATGTGAGGATCAGCACTGCGAATCACAATCCGAATTGGATCATCCCGGTTTAAGGATTCGCGCAATCGCAGATCTAACACGCGAAATGAGTCAGCGGTGAGCCACTGTTGCAGGCGATCGCCTAACTCCAGAGCGGTTTGCTGACAGGCTTCTACCAGATTAATTGAGCCTTGATAAACAATGGCTTTGGGTTTGATTCGGATTGCCCCTTCCAGGCTGCGGTAGTGCTGCTGCCAGCGCTGTAACTGTTGCAACAGATCTGGATTGGGGGGGAGGGTGCTGCTCAGTTCCAGGTCGGGGCGATCGCCATCTTTGCCAATTTCCAACGTCACCCGAAACCCCTGACGCTGAAGATCACCATCAAATTTAAGCGTGACTAATTTGGCGATCGGAGCCATAACGATTCTTCGTTAAGGGAAACTCGTAGGATAGATTGTGCTATCGCTAACTCATCCTACATTCATTGCGTTCATCTATTTACAACAAAAGTCTCTGTGATGGAGCAGTTGTCTAATGTGACCTGCACTCCAAACTGTTCATTTGTCTCAGCGGTGAATTGAAGCTGCATTGATTCTGTGCTTCTTGCCTGAGCGTACATCACTTCTGTTCCAGCTTCATCTAACACTAATAGCTTTAGTGCTGACGGCAGTTGAGTTTGTTCCGCAGATTCTATTTGCACCCAAATTTCGGTTTCTTGCTGCGATAGAGGCAATAGCCCCATCAGCAGCAAAACTGGAACTGTATCAGACTGCGTTCTGAGGGTCAGTCTTTTTCCGCGCCGAATCACGGGTGCAGCAGATTCTTCTGCATAAACGGATGGAGCGCGATCGCCCCTGAATCCAAAAGCGGGCTGAGCCGGATTGAGAATTGGGTCAAAAAACTCACCAATTGCCTGCCAACTTGCATCCGCCACATTTTGCAACCACTCACCTAAATTCACGGGGGCAGGTACGGTTTGTTTTAGCTGACGTAAATGGGTCAGCAGTTCGTCAAGCGATCGCAACTCAGTTAAAGGAACCCTTTCTGCGATCGCAGTGGGAAGGAAGCCGAGAATAGAGGCTTCTCGCAGCGACTCATCTAGCTGCACTGCCATATAGCCGATGCGATCGCCCCACACTTCAGGCGGAATGCGCATTTCAGCTTCGTTGGGCAGCACCGGACGACACTCCAAAGTGCCGCAGTTTTGTACCTTTAAGCTGGCGCTATCCATTAACCAGTGACTGTTGTCATTAGAGGAATCTGTCTGAAATTCTAAACAGTTCAAATAAAAACTCACTGCATAAATAGCCAATGCATTCAGGTAAACCTGCTTTGCCCTGGGTGGGTCGGTGTGCTGTTGCCGTAGCCGTTCTGCCTGCCGATGGGCCGCCAGTGCTAACGTAACCGTGAAAGGTGGGTTGAGATGAATCATGGGTTCCCCCGAAAGAAATAGCGTTAACTGAACAGATGCTCCTGGAATTTGGGGGCAAATTTTTGACAACAGCGCTGGAAAAAACTGCTCAGAGTCGGGATTTTAATCCCCAACCGGACAGAGATATCTTCCCAACTTTTATCATCAAATCGATCAAGGGCAATCATCCGAAAGTTAGCGTCGGGGCGATTGCGAATGTGAGTTTGTTGAAACACCTGCTCCGCATCTTGCTCGATGTAATCCCGTAAAAGCTGAACGGGTGACTCGGACTCTTCAGGCTGCGCGAGATGTTCTAAATCATTCAGGTTGGGCAGTTCGACCGTTTCGCGATCGCTAAACTCATGGCGGCAGTCAATCATCACCCGCTCTAGCCGAAAGTTGACCCAGTTCATAAACTTCTTATCGCCTCGCTCTGGATCATACTTGTCGATCGCACAACAAATGTACGTCAACGTGCGATTTACCGCTTCGTCATACAGCAAATCATAAAATGAGGGCGTAAATGTAGCGCGATGGGGACGCGCCAAACATCCTGAAAGTTTAATTGCGGTTACGAGTTGTGTAAGGGCGTGTTGTCGTTCCGCCGTTTGGGGTAAATAACGCTGTGCCTCAAGCGCTAGCTGCTTCAGTTGAGTATCGTTCAGCACTTGCTTCAATACACGAGATTGAAGAGCGATCGCCCAGTCTCGCACCGATTCTCGCGCTGAGTTATAGCGGCTTAGCGCATCTACAATTACATCAAACAACCGTTCACGAGCCAGATCAAATATTTCCTGATAAACTCCAGATAGCAGCTGCCCTGGCAATGCTCGACCAATGGGGCGCGATCGCAAAATTTCATCTACCAACTGGATCAACACTGGTGTTTGTGAGGATAGTACACCCTTACTCACCAGCAGTTGGGCTTCCTGCACCAGTTGTGTGAGTCGCTCATCCATAATGGAAACCCTGCTAAAACTGCTTCGCTCAGCGTTTAATTAATAGTAGCGGTATTGAGGTAACGTGTAACACCTCAATTACAGGTCGCACACACGCAACATTTATCTTTACTCCATACGGTTTGTCCCAAATTATGCTAATTGTTTTAAAACTTAAAATTTGATTTTTTGCATAAATCTGCCCTTGTTCCTCGGAGTGATAGCCAAGACAGAGAACTCACTGTTCTTCAGCCCATTATCACTTTGGAGAAACTATCATGGCAGTTATCATTGGAACCGCAAATGCAGACCTTCGCATCGGTACATTGGGCAATGACCAAATTTATGGATTGGGTGGAGGCGATCGCCTGTTAGGTTCGAGCGGCAACGATGTGATCTATGGCGATCGCAGCCCCAGAGGGGGAAGTGTTGGTGTTCCTGGAAATGACAACATCTCTGGGGGCAGCGGTAACGATCGGCTCTACGGCGACCAGGGCAACGATTTGGTCAGAGGCGGTACGGGCAACGATTACATCTTTGGCGGTAGCGGCAACGATCGGCTGTATGGCGATGAGGGCAACGATCGCATCTATGGCGGCAGCGGTGCTGACAGGCTGTTTGGTGGGCTAGGTGCTGATATCCTGGATGGCGGCTTAGGCCCAGACCTGATGGTAGGCGGACAGGGCAACGACACCTACTATGTTTCGACGGGCGATCGCGTGGTTGAATTTGCCAATCAGGGAATCGACAGAGTGATCTCTAGTGTCACAACTACCCTGTCTAGCAATGTAGAGAATCTCACCCTTAGAGGAGCCGCTCCCATCTCTGGCTTTGGTAATGAGTTGAACAATGTGATTTCGGGCAACAGTAGAAACAATACCCTTTCAGGCTTAGATGGAAACGATCGGCTCTTTGGCAATGGCGGCAATGATAATCTGATCGGGGGGAGAGGTCGCGATCGCTTATTCGGGGGTGCAGGTGACGATCGCTTGACTGGAGTACGGGCGTTTCCGCTAGTGGGCGGCAATCCTGGTGCGGGTGAAGTGGATATTCTCACGGGTGGTGCAGGGCGCGATCGCTTCGTTTTGGGCGACACCTTCAACGCCTACTATGCCAACGGAGGGGGAACGGACTTTGCTGCCATCACCGACTTCTCGCTAGGCGACAGAATCGTCTTGAACGGTGCATCAACAAACTATGTCATGCAAAACCAGTTCATTTTCCTCTCGGAGTTGGGCGGCACAGTACAGGGCACGGGCATCCGTCGAGTCAACGGCAACTCCTCTGACCTGATTGGATTTGTGCAAAACGTAGTCGGGCTAAACCCCAATAGCTCTGCGTTTGAATATGTCTCGCCTCAGATTGCTCCGATTGGATAGAGGCTCTCAATCCAACCCACTCAGATGAAATTCGCTTGATATAGCGGCAGCCATATTAACCTAAAGGGGGCTAAGATCTGCAACTTCTTGAAGAAGTTGCAGATCTGGGGCCTCGTTTTTCGACTCAAGTTAGTGCCATTTGACTTAATCCTTTTGTGTAATGTAGCTTCATAAAGCATTGAGATACCATGAATTCAACGCCGTTTATGTTCTTTGATAGGAGTGCTGCACTGTAGCACTTTTACTCCAGATTCCCCAGTTTGGTTAAGTAAATCTGTATTTAGAGAAATGACAAATCAGGATAAGAATTCACAGCAAGACCCATTTAAGGATGCGATCGCCACTGCCATTAATGCTGGTGCTTCGGCTGCCAAAGCGACTTCCGATGCCGTCAAATTTGCAGCTGATGGCGTTATCAGTACGGCCACTGCCGTAGGAGATATCGTTGCACCCGCAGCCCAGCAGTTTGTTGAACAAAGTACCGAAACTATAGGTTACATCGTCACTCCGATTGCAGAACATCCACTCACCCAATATGTCTCCAAAGTACCGGGAATCAACCTGCTGATGACCGCTTTAGGACAGGTTAATGTAGAGCAGGCGCAAACAGAGGTAGACCATCTGCGGCAGCAATATCCCTTAGAAACACCAGCACAACTTGCTCAGCGAATCATGGCAGATACCGCAATGAAAGCAGGCGGAATTGGCTTACTGACGAACTTTATTCCACCTCTGGCGCTAACTTTGTTTGCCGTTGATATTGCCGCAGTCACAACTCTTCAGGCAGAAATGGTATACCGCATCGCTGCTGCCTATGGCTTTTCGCTAAAAGACCCAGCCCGACGAGGTGAAGTACTGGCGATCTTTGGCTTATCTTTGGGCGGTTCCAGTGCCCTTAAAGTAGGTTTGGGTCTTGTCGAACTGATTCCGCTGATTGGGGCTGCTGTCGGTGCGTCAAGCAATGCTGGACTGATTTATACATTAGGTTACGCAGCGTCCCAATTTTACGAAGCGAAGAAAGTTCGTCAAGACTCCCGCACTTTCCTCTAAAACAAGGGGCTTAAGCCCCTTGTTTACCTGGCGATCGCCCGATTCACTCTCTGCTTGTGTAAGCCCTGAAAGCGGGTTGACGGGTGGACTCAACCAAGAAACTTGTGAGTGATCCGTGCCATTGCTTCCTCTACGTTTTCTCGACTGTTGAAAGCTGAGATGCGAAAATAGCCCTCACCTGCGGCACCAAAACCTGAACCGGGAGTTCCGACGACATTAACCGTGTGCAACAGCTTATCAAAAAACTCCCAACTGGTAAGAGCATGGGGAGTTTTAACCCAAACATAGGGAGCATTCACACCGCCGTATACTTCAAGTCCGGCTACGCTAAGTTGTTCTCGGATAATTCGGGCATTTTCCATGTAGAAACTCACTAGTGCTTTAGTTTGAGCCTGCCCCTCATCCGAGTAAACTGCTTCAGCCCCGCGCTGGACAATGTAAGATACGCCGTTAAACTTGGTTGACTGGCGACGATTCCACAGCTTCCACAGGTCTACATTTGAGCCATCAGCCGCTTTTGCAGTCAGGGTTTTGGGAACAACGGTGAAAGCACAGCGAGTGCCAGTGAAGCCTGCATTCTTGGAGAATGAGCGAAACTCAATTGCACATTCTCTCGCTCCGTCAATTTCGTAGATTGAGTGAGGAATATCAGGGCCAGAGATAAAGGCTTCGTAGGCGGCATCAAAGAAAATGATCGAACCGTTGGTTTTAGCGTAGTTTACCCATGCTTGAAGATGAGCTTTGCTGGCGATCGCCCCCGTCGGATTGTTTGGAAAACACAGATAAATCAGATCTACTTTCTGGGCTGGAATCTCTGCGGTGAAATTGTTTTCAGCCGTCACGGGCAGATAAACCAGACCGCCATATTCCCCCGCTTCATTGGCATCTCCCGTATGACCTGCCATCACATTGGTATCGACATATACAGGATAAACCGGATCGGTTACGGCGATCGAGTTGTTGCTACCAAAGATATCGAGAATATTGCCACAGTCACACTTAGAGCCGTCAGAAATAAAAATTTCTGAGGCATCAATTTCACAGCCGCGTGACTGAAAATCGTGAGCTGCAATCTTTTCTCGGAGCCAGGCATAGCCTTGTTCTGGCCCATATCCTCGGAAGGTATGGCGATCGCCCATTTCCTCAACCGCTTTAATCATGGCGGTGCGACAGGCTTGGGGCAACGGTTCCGTCACATCGCCAATGCCCAGACGAATGATTTGGGCATTCGGGTTCGCCTCTGCGAAAGCATTCACCCGCCGCCCGATTTCTGGAAACAAATAGCCCGCTTTCAGCTTGAGATAGTTGTCGTTAATAGTCGCCATAGTCTAGATCGCTACAAACACCATTAAAATAGCTTATACCGTTTTTATGTGAAGCTGAGCATTTTGGAACATACGCGGGGTACGCTCCAAAATGCTCAGCCTTAACTGTGAGATGGGTATCTTGCCCGTCCGAATCCAGCAAGCATCGCTTTACTCTTCTATAAAAGCTCTCGGAACTGAAAGTTAACCGCTGTTCTGCTTCTTCCAGGGCGCGACCGTGTAGCAGCAGGCTATCATCGCGTTCTTTTTGCTGCCAGCGAACGGCATTCTCTAGCAGGCGCGTGTGTTCGCTGACGTGTTCCAGGTCTGGGTTGATGGATTGGATGAGCGATCGCACCGCTTTCTCAAAATCATTCCCTTCTCGAAAGAAGAGCCAGTTAATTTTCTTCAGGGCTGAATGAATCCGATTGGCATCACTTTCTCGATACAAAATTGGAATCAGCCGCTTGTTGCACCGAACCGCATACTCAATCTCATCCTTCACCACTTCAGAAGTGACATAATCAGGGCTGATAATCGCGATGAAATTATTTGCTGACTCAATCCCCGTTTGAATCTCCTGCCACCAGTCAGCAGTCAGGGGAATGTCTTGCCAATCTGCCCAAACGCTGAGGTCGGCTTGCTCCAGCACATCGTGAAGCTTTCGGATAAATTCTTTATCTTTGCGCGAGTAAGAGATAAAGCCATCGCTCATAGCAACTCTATTCCTGCTGTAACCCTGCGATCAGCCTTATCACGGTCATTTTCCGCGAAAGTGAAAGCGCTAAGCTTCGCTGATCGTAAACTGTGATGGGACTTGTAGCAACCAGACTTCTATATTTAGATGGTTTTAGATGATTAAATATCTTTTGGGAGCCTCGAAAAATTCAAAACTCATTGAGAACGATCACGAGGAATTAGAAGTTTCGGCTTGCTCAATTCTCAATAAGACCAATTAATCGAGGTGCCCTTTTCCTGTTCATGACTGAGTAATAATTAACGACAGGCAGCTTCATGCGACGCGATTCAATCTTTTACAAACTGTTTCAACAATCGCCAACACTATTATTTGAACTGTTGTCTGACCCGCCCACCAATGCCGCAGCCTATCGGTTTGACTCGGTGGCGGTGAAAGAACCCAAATTTGAGATCGATGGAGTGTTTTTGCCACCAGAGGATGAGACAGAAGGAGTTATCTACTTCTGTGAGGTGCAGTTCCAAAAAGATGAACGACTCTACGAACGCATCTTCGCCGAGTCATCACTCTATTTTTATCGGAGTGGCGTGCGCTTCAACGACTGGCAAGCGGTAATCATCTATCCTTCCCGCAGTGTCGAACAGCGCAGATTATACCCACATCGAACGCTGCTTAGCGGAGATCAAATTCACCGGATATATCTGGATGAATTGGGCGAGATTCGCTCTTTGCCTCTGTGGGTCGCTGTAATGGTCTTAACAACAGTAGAGGAGGACAGAGCGCCAGAAGAAGCCCGATATTTGTTGAACCGCACCCGTGCCGAATCAGCTTCGTCGGGTAGTCATGCGATAATCGAAATGGTAACAACTATCATGGCGTATCGATTTGAGCAGTTGAGCCGATTGGAGATAGAAGCAATGCTAGACATCACGCTAAAAGAAACACGAGTTTATCGAGAGATCAAGGAAGAAGGTCGGGAAGAAGGTCGGGAAGAAGGTCGGGAAGAAGGTCGGGAAGAAGGTCGGGAAGAAGGTCGGGAAGCAATGGCTCATGCTATTGCTCGACAGTTGACAAAGCGATTAGGAGAACTCCCTCAGAATGTAGAGTCCTCTGTTATGCATCTGTCGTTGCCAACGCTGCAAGCGTTGAGTGAAGCGTTGCTAGACTTTACCGGCTTGGACGATTTGCAGGCTTGGTTGGCACAGGGCTAGCGAGATCGCCCATTCCTCGTAGGTTGATAACTCCTACCGGGTGCAGGTTTCAATGAATTGGTCAATACCATTGACCGTGAGAATAGGGGCATTCAACTGTTGGGAAAGATCTTCAACTCGCATATCGTCCAGAAAGCAGGAGTCATCATGCTTAAGCATAAGGGACGGCAGCAAAATTCCTTGTCCCAAATCTCTGCCAGATAAAGCCTGAAGTAAGTCTTGTCCAGTCAGTAATCCGGTGACAGTGATTTCTTGCCCCCAATATTGGCTGTTTAATGCCACCATTTCAACCTCTAGACCGTTGACCTGATTGAGCCGTTGCAGGATGGGCTGAAAGGCTTGCTCGACCGCATTCCCCACCACCCAGACAAATTGACGGGCAGGTGAAACGCGGGTGGGTAAACGCTTTGCGACAGACTGAAACTGCTTGAGGAATTGACGAATCGAACCTACGCCATTGCCGATTTGCGGGTAGTCTTCGTAGTGAGATTCAGGCGGTAGGTCTTGCCTGCCAATGAGAAACCATTCGTCTGCAAGCCAAGCAAAGGTAGAGCCTAACTGATGTTGAAATTTAGCCTGCAATGCCTGCACCTGAGCAATCACTTCCTGGGCTTTGGTGGGTGTGACGGGTACTAATTCGTCTTCAGTGGGACGGAAGCGGGTTAGCCCAACGGGGACGACGGCGACGGAGGCGACAGCGGGAATGTCTCCGTGATGGAATTTCGCCAGGTCAAGTAGCGATCGCTCTAAATGCTCACCATCATTGATTCCTGGGCAAACAACAACCTGAGCGTGAATCTGCAATTCATGCTGCTGAAACCAGCGCAACTGTTCGAGAATTTGCCCAGCACGCGGATTTTTTAGCAAGCGAATGCGGATCTCCGGTTCCGTAGCGTGAACTGAGACGTAGAGCGGGGAAAGGCGCATCTGAGCAATGCGGTTCCATTCGCGCTGGGTCAGGTTGGTCAGGGTTAGATAGCTGCCGTAGAGAAAACTGAGGCGATAGTCATCGTCTTTAAGGTAAAGCGTCTGCCGCATTCCCGGTGGCTGCTGATCGATGAAGCAGAAGGGGCAGCGGTTGTTGCACTGGATTAGCCCGTCAAATAGCGCCGTTTCAAACTCTAGCCCCAGGTCGTCGTCATACTCTTTTTCGATTTCAACCTGGTGGGTGCGTCCTTTTGCGTCTAAAACTTCTAATTCCAGAAATTCGTCCGCGCAAAAGAACTGGTAGTCGATCAGGTCACGCAGGGGTTGCCCGTTAATCGAGATGAGGCGATCGCCCACTTCAAAGCCGATTTCTGCGGCGATCGAGTCGGGCAACACGTTAGTAATCAGGGCAGGACGAATAGAACAGTCGCTCATGGCAAGGGTTAGGCTGGGAATTAGGCTGCGTCAGGCAGTTTTTCGACAAAAAACTGGTAGGACTTGTGAGTTATTTTGATCTTGTCACGAAAAATCGTAAGGAAGGCATCAATCCCGGCTTTGGGGTTGTGCTGGGTGTTTTGGTCAAAGGAAAAGCCATAGTCGCCAAAGACGATCAGCCCTCCTGCTTTCACCAATCTCCAGCCTAGCAGGGCATCTTCTAAAACATCACTGGCAATGTGGGAACCGTCGATGTAAAGCAGATCGTAGGTGTTGAGGGGAAGCGATCGCAGCTTTTCTTGGGACTGCCCAATTTGCTTTTGCACCTTTTGTGCGGCTCCGGTTTTGGCAATGTTTGCGTCAAATCGGGCTTCAATGGACTGCACGTAGTCAGCATCAAAGCGGCGATGTTCGGCACTTCCCTGAAATGTATCCACACAGGTGATTTGGGCCAATTCGTGAGTCAGAATGTGGTCGAGCAGCCAGCAGGTTGAACGCCCTTCCCAACTGCCAATTTCTAAAACTTGTAGATTCCGTCCGGCAAGGGGCAGGAGGTGCTGTTCCCAGACAAGGATGTTGTTGCTAAACCAATCCTGAGTAAACTGGTAGCCTCTGGACTGCACCTGAAGCTGATAGCGGGTTCTCGAAAGCTGGTATTGTGCCTGGGTCAGGTGTGGGTCTGCCTCACAAGCGTGTTGGAATAGCTCCAATGCTTGCTGAGACTGCATTTGATCAAGCAAAACCATTCCGGCGTTAAAGTAAATTCGCGCTAGATTGGCTTTGGAAAAATCGGGCTGAAGGGCGATCGCCTGCTGAAAACATTCGATCGCCCGCTCTAACGCTTGCTGCTGATGAAAAGCAGTCCCTAAATTGTTGTAGGCTCTAGCAAGCGCGTTTTTGTGTTCTGCGGCGATCGCGTCCTTCATTTCACCACTTTGCTGATAGAGGGCGATCGCTTCCACATACTTTTCTTGAGCTAAGTATTCAGCGACTAAAGGTTGCCAGTTGATCCATTTGGAGGGAATAAAGCGCTGGTTTAACCGAGCTAATTTTTTTAGCAGATAGAGCGTTTTTTCACATTCTAATTGGGTGGCGATCGCATGGAGTTGCTTTTCCTCTGGTGTCCAATCAAGCTGGTAATCTTCTGGTGGTGTTTGGAATTTTTTAAGCTGGCGATCGAAACTATTGCCGGGATAGCGAATGTACTCCACCGTTTCTAAATCAGCTCTAAAGATAGTGAAAAACTTACTCACCCATTTCAGATAAGCCGTATCTTCACGTCCCCGAATCTGCTTATAAACTGCTGCTTCGGGAAATCCCTCAACAAACTCATGACACTCTCGCCGCAAACAAAGATTAATCAGCAGGCTGTTATTAATCGCATCCCTCCAATGGGGGTGAAGCTGTTCTTGAATCTTAGCTTTTGTTTTAATAACCGCAATCAAATTTGTAGGTGTAACTTCCGGCTGAATCGGAATTTCTTGACTCAATGCTTTGTAGCAAACATAAATATGCTCCTTAAGAAATAAATCGTCCCCATCGCAGAAAAACAGAATTTCACCAGCCGAAAGCTTGACTCCTGTATTCCTCGCTGAGCCTGCCCCTAAGCTTTTAGAATGACTAACTACTTGATAGATGGATTTGTAGTTAGACTTAAGCTGAATAAATTCGCTAACAACTGCTTCTACATTGTCTGGAGAAGCATCATTAATAACCACAATTTCTGCAACAACTGAAGCGGAATTACTGTGGTTTTGATAGAAGAAATCAATGCTAGACTCAATGCTTTCTAACGTTCTTTGAATAAACCTTTCACAGTTATAAACAGGGACAATCACTGCCAGAGAGTTAATCATTGGAGATAGCCCCTTCTCAAAAAGACCTCAAGGAATGTCTGAAAGAATCAAAAACTACCTGATTCTATCTGGTTTTCCTTGATTTGGAGAGGATTTAAGGAGCTAGCTCATTACCCCAAAGACCTGATCGACTGACAAATTTCCTAACCGACAAAATTTTGTGAGAACAGGTTTACTGAAGTCTTGCGCCAGTGGCAGGAGGTGTTGCACTAGCGCCTTGAGGTCACTCAGAGGATGTTTGGAAAATCTAATCTGTAACCCAAAAACCTGTAAGGGGACACAAGTTATTCAAACACCCTGTTGTTTAGAGACTGTTTGTAAATAAATTTGAAGAAGCTGAAACAGGCTTCAAGACTTGATCCTCCCTAACCCTCCTTAAAAAGGAGGGAACCGAACCAAAAGCTTGAAGTCCCCCTTTTGAAGGGGGATTTAGGGGGATCTAAATCTTTGTTTACAAACAGTTTCTTATAAGCCAGGATTGCAATTCATCCCTCATCCTCGTCCTTTCACCATCCCTCTTCATTCAATCAGCTCACCAATATTAAAGTCTATTCTTGTCCAGCCTTTGAGTCTCCATAGGTTGCCAAGTAAGAGCAACGGAATTTGCCAATGATGCACCATGAGAAAGGGCAGCGGGTCACTCACTTCAAAAATTGCTTCCTTGCCACGCCAAACATTCCTGAACCAGGTTTGTAGTTGTTTAAGCGAGCGAATTTCATTCAATCGCCAGAGTTCGTGATAGAGCCAGTAAGTAGGTTTGCTGTCTGGAAGCGGCTGTAATGGCTCAGTGACAGGTTCTTGCTTGAGGTAAGTATCTGCTACGCCAGGATGGTTGTAAAACATCGTAATGGCAGAGTGAGTACGAGGATTACACTCAATGGGATATACGGTTCCGTCTGCGGCTTGAATGATATCGAATGAAGCCTGTCCCGTGCCGCCAATCCCTTCCAGAAATCGATCGATCCACTCCCGGATCTCAGGTTTGTCTACCTTTTCGTAATTTACCTGAAAGGCGGAAGATTCACAGCAGCAGTAGAGTGTTGATTTGCCGTTTCGCACGGTGCTGTGGGTGCAGTATTCCTGTCCGGGAATAAATTCCTGCATGATCCAGGGTTTTGTCTCACTAATTGGCAAGCTGTTAACAAAACTGGCTGTTTCTTCGAGTGTGTTGCAGGGAAGTTTAGTTAAATCTAAACGCCGAATTGCGTCATAGGGAATGCTTTTGAGAATGTACTGGTGTTTCTCCTGGGAAAAGTCAAAGTCTAAAACCTGTTTTACAGACGTGATTTTATAGGATTTAGGGATGGAGAGTGAGAGCGATCGCGCTTTCTCAGCAAAAGCGAACTTATCATCTAACATCTGAATGACATCCCGTTCGTAGTGAAACACTTCACAATAGCCCGATAGCGGATGCTGCTCCATTCCCTTTGGATAAATGACTGAAAAAATAGCGACAGGAATAAATAAGTCAACGTTTTCGGCTTTGGCGATCGCCTGCAACTCCCTCGTATAGCCTGCTAAATCCTGGTTTGGATCTGGAACCGTGTAAAACTTTGCAACGGTGTTAGAAAACTGGTTGCCATTCAGCCAAAACTTCCCCGTATCGATTAGGATGACACGATGTCCAGCCGCATGAAACGATCGCGCTAATTGCAGCGTTTTCGTCATTCTGGCACCCGCAATTAAAATATTTTTGGGATGCTGTGTGAGAGTGGTGGTTTGGCGAAAGGGCTGACGTATCCAGTTCCACAGGAATGTTAAAGAGATAGCGGTGAGGTTAAAGGGGAATGCGATCGCCAACAGTAGCAGCGTTCCCAGATTTTGGAATATTACAAAAGTGAGTGATGGAAGGTGAGGCGATCGCTCTCTGAAAGACACTGACGGTGTGTCTACTTCCGTTTCTTGCAGCAAAGTTTTCATTGGTTCGATCCGTAGTGCTTTAATTTAGGACGCTATGTGTAGCTAATATCCTGAAAGCTTTGTTTTAGTGGGGAGCAGGCATCTTGCCTGCTTAGTTTGGACGGGCGAGATGCCCACCCCACAAAGAATTTGAGGAAAAGCAACCCACCTATAGGGGCGAACGGTTGTTCGCCCCTACCCAGGTTTACACCCGACGAATTAGAGTTAATCCGTCTCGTAAAGGCAATAGAACCTGCTCAGTGCGCGGGTCTGCGGCGACAAACTGATTAAATTGGGCGATCGCCTGACCATTTGCCGATCGCTCCGCTTCAGGTGAGTAAACCTGTCCCTGAAATAGGGTGTTATCGACACAAATGTAGCCATTCTCAGCCAGCAGATGGCTATCCAGCAGCTTTTGGTAGTACTGGATGTATTCCTGCTTATCTGCGTCTATAAACACAAAGTCAAACGGAGGTTCGTCTGTGAGTTTTTCTAGCGTTTCCAGGGCGGCTCCCAGCTCAACTCGGATTTTGCTGCCGTAGGGCGATCGCCGAAACAAAGACTGGGCAAACTCAGCCGTGTAGGGGTCAACCTCACAGGCAACCAAACAGCCCCCCGCAGGCAAAGCCTCCGCCATTGCTAGAGCTGAGTATCCGGTAAACATACCGATGTCTAGAATGCGACGGGCACCCGTCATGTGAACAAACAGTTTAAGCGTTTGTCCTTCAACGTGACCAGAGAGCATTTCCTGCTCTAGCGATCGCACCGTTTCCCCTCGATTAAATCTGGCTTGCCACGCTTCATGGCGCGTTTTTTCGGCAATTTCGGTGAGTTCTGGTGATTCAGGTGTGGTGGACTGCTCCAGGTAAGGATCGAGTCCTGCCATTAGCACCAGTGCTTTCTGTAAATGTATTGCCAGATCATCAGATACATTGGGCGTTTGGGCTAACAGTGCCACTGCTGCTCCCAAATGCTCAACTGCAATCCCTAATGGCGTGACGGGACGGGGTACATTTGCAGTAATCAGCTCAGCCGTCAAGTGAATTGAGTCAGGAGTTAGACGAGAAGTCATGCTTTACCTCCGACTAAAGTAGGTTTTTCAATAGGCTGTTTGCTACCAGCGCCACCCACAAAGGCATCAACACCCGCACCCGCACGGGGGTAATCTGCACAGAGGCGCTTGTGCTGATCTAAAGCTGCATTTAGCTCTTGACGAGTCAAGTCGCTAATAAAGTGACAAACACCGATTGGACGTGGCACTGCGGCTCGTAGCAAACCGTCTCGCGTTGCAGTAATAGACTGGGTTGCCTGCCAAAGTAGGTCAGTGTCGAGCATGGGATGGTCAAGCGCTAAACCCAGACGGCTCATGAGTCCCAGAATGCGATCGCGCTCTTCAGGTGTAATATATCCTCGATCAGCGGCGATTGTAGCAGACAGCGCCATGTCGATATTAACAGCGTGACCATGCAGCAGATGTGGCTCAGGAGCCAACTCCAACGTTGGACTCCAGGTATGTCCATAGGCGATCACCCGGTCAAGCATCAGCTCATGTAGATTAGCAGCCTCTAACTCCAGCATGGTTTTGATCGAACCATAATTCACCTGATGTCCAATTTTTTGTAAATCAGCATCCTCAGATAGATAGCCAAAGTGACTGTGCAGCAGCGCTTCGCCATAGCGATCGAGTAAATCAAATACTTCAGCATTAGAAACTACTGCAATCTTCACCAGTTCGGCCATGCCGTTACGAATTTGATCGATAGGCAAGGTTTGCAGAAATGAGAAGTCTAAAAAGACCTTCCTGGGAGCATGATAGGCACCGAGGCGATTCTTTAACTTGCCATGATTGACTGCGACTTTGATCGCAATACCTGCATCAACTAAGCCAATCAGCGTCGTAGGAATGCGAATGTAGTTGGTGCTACGGCGATAAGCAGCGCAGGCAAACCCGGTTACATCTAAAACCAGTCCACCCCCTATTACCAAAACGGGTTCTTTACGCACTAAATTAAAGCGAGAGAAGGCATCAATAATGGTTTGAAAAGTGGTGATGGTTTTATCGGGTTCTTCAATCACAACTGGAAAAATGGTCAAATCGATGCCATAATGCTGAAAATATTCCTGTAAGTGAGAACCATAGAGTCGATAAACGTGGTGATCGACTACCGCAAGACAACGACCTAAAGTAGTGTATTGGTCAGCCAGGTCAGATTTACGAAGATCAAAAACGCTGTCGATAATCTGGAAGTTGAGTTCAACTTTCTCGTATCCCTCAACCTGAAAACTGGTTTCAGTCGCAGAAAGCTGGGCTTGTAGGTTGCTCATGATGGATTGCAAAATTATGAGAACAGTGAGTTGTGGAATGTCTAACAAGGAGACTCATAGCCTGAACTGAGCAATATCTACCCTTTCGGTAGGGTTGCTCTATCATCAACGCTTTGATTCAGAGGGGCAGGCGGGATGTACAGCTTATGTTCCACAGAACTCTTGAGATCTAGATGTCTGTATCAACTGTCAACCAGGACAAACATTTGACCAGAACAAACGTTTTGCTTGCCTGGAATCTCAAATATGCAAGACTGTCTTGCCTGGAATCTGCGTCAGTCAGGCAAGTACACAGCAATGGGTTGTGCAGAATATATAAGCAACAGCAATCTGGTTAGAATTGCAAACCGACACCTGTGAACTTAGGGAAAAACTTTAGTTGGAGCTTACGCTTCTACAAGCCAATCTGTTGCGGAAAAATGCGGACAGATAAAGACCTGAATGCGGATAGATTTGGCAAACTCCCAATAAATTACAAGTCCGAAGACACCTTTAATTTGAAACATTAGGGAGTGACACCATTCACTAAAGTATAGAGTAGTCAGAGGGCATAGGAAGAGAACACTATCAAGAGGGGTAGAGGGGTTCTACCAAAAGGTAGAGAAGTCTGTCTTGTTAAATACGCTGAGTTTTATTGGGCTACGGTGGTGGATTGACTATGTAATCTTGACTCTGGAATAGAGATACGGTTTAATCGGCGGTTGTATCTTTGAGCTGTATCTTTGACAGAGAATTGTTTGTGCTCAATCTGACCTCACCCCTTAATTCGTTCGATCTGCGCGATCGCACTATCTTTCTTACGGGCGGGGCAGGGCTGCTGGGGCAAGAGTTTGCGGCAGCGCTGGCGGCGGCTCAGGCTCATGTGGTGGTTGCCGATATCAATGGTGAGGCGGCTCAGTCAATCGCCACAGAAATCACCGCTAAAACCGGAGTTGAGGCATTGGGGCTGGAGATGGATATAAGCGCTCGCCACTCTGTTCACGCTGCGGTCAAACAAACCCTAGATATCTTCGGTCAGATCGATGTATTGATCAACAATGCAGCCATTGATCCCAAATTTGATCCGACTCATCAATTTGAACATACGGGTTCATTTGAAGACTATCCCTTAGAGCTTTGGAATCAAAGCTTAGCAGTTAACCTCACCGGGATGTTTCTCTGTTCCCAGGCGGTCGCTCGACCGATGCTGGCTCAAAACAAAGGTGTCATCATCAACATCTCGTCTATCTATGGGTTGGTTGGCCCTGACCAACGGCTTTATGAAAACCAGATCGACCCAACTCCGGTTTATAAACCTGTTATTTACTCCGTCACCAAAAGTGCAGTTACAGGACTAACGCGCTACCTGGCGACCTACTGGGCAGGTAAAAACATTCGCGTCAACACACTTACTTTAGGCGGTATATTTAATCAGCACAAAGATGAATTTGTGCAGCGCTACAGTGTCCGCACTCCGTTAGGGCGAATGGCACAACGGTCAGAATACAACAGTGCCCTGTTATTTTTGGCATCGGATGCTTCGGCTTACATGACGGGCGCAGATTTAGTTGTGGATGGAGGATGGACGGCATGGTAGAGGGTGTGAATAGAGAACAAGCCCGTCCGTTAGAAGTATTGGCGATCGTCCAGGCGCGAGGCGGCTCAAAAACAATTCCACGCAAAAACTTACGCCTGTTAGCAGGTCATCCCCTGGTCGCCTACAGTATTGCTTCCGGGTTAGCGGCTGAATCCGTGACTCGCCTAATCGTCTCAACCGATGATGCAGAAGTTGCCTCTGTCTGTAGAGCATATGGGGCAGAAGTTCCCTTCCTCCGTCCGGCCGAGTTTGCTGAGGATGCTACTCCTGACCTGCCCCTATTTCAACACGCGCTGGATTGGTTAGAGCAGCAGGAAGGCTACTATCCAAATCTGGTTGTTCAGTTGCGCCCTACGTCTCCTTTGCGTCCGCTGGATTTGGTGGATCGGGCGATCGCCACCCTCACCGCTTGCCCTCAAGCAGACTGCGTTCGCGGAGTCACCATCCCCAACCAAAACCCCTACAAGATGTGGCGACCAGGAGAAGATGGGTTCCTCAAGCCGCTGCTGTCTAGTGAGTTTAAAGAACCTTACAATATGCCACGCCAACATCTGCCGACGGTATATTGGCAAACTGGACACATTGACGTAATTTACTATGAAACAATTGTGAAGGGGCGATCGCTCACAGGGGAGCGAGTTCTGCCCATAATGATTGACCCACTTTACTGGGTAGACATTGATGCGGAAGCCGATTGGACTTACGCTGAATGGCTGATTAACAGCAATAGACTACCAATTCATCAACCGTTGAGAGCCTAACGCTGTTTTTCGAGCAGGTGCTCTAGAGAGTTGCGAACAAGACGATCTCTCAAAAAGTCACGGGCATATTCCAGTTCATAGTGTCTAGGTCTGCCCTGTAAAATGATTTGATACTTATTGCTGTATTCGCCATCGCCGTGACCAGAAATTAGCTTTTGACGAAAAGCTGCATCGGCAAGCTGGCGTACCTCATCCCGGAGGTCAGCTTTAGTACTACTCATCGACCGTATCTCCAAAAATTTCTTATCTTCGTTATTGTTTATAGTCCTAGACTGCCTGCAAGATAGAAATGTGTGAGTGCGTAAAAACTACTCTACTCACATATTCACAGACCTCTTAGAACACTACCTAGAGTTATAATGAAGTCAAGACAACAACTTCATCTCCCAAAAGTTGTGTTCATCTATACCAAACTTGCTAAGCATAGCTTTCTCGTGCAAATTAGAACTACGTCATACCAATTTGATTTGAGCTTGAGCAGAATAGATCTTTGCGGAACAAGGGGCTTAGGCACCCTGTTAGGGACAGCTTCACAGAGAGTTGGTATCAGGCGTTCCTAATCAACAGAACCTCAGGTAGAAGCAGCATCAAACAGAACAAGATAGGGTTGACATGAAAGGTTTGGTATTAAAGCAACATCTGACCAGAGGTAGAAATAAATCTACGAATTTGAGAAAAGCTCAGGGTATTTGATTGGAGACTCCAAATGGTTCTAAACGAAACGAGTCAGACATTTCGTGTTAATGCTCGAAAAACAGATGCCTTTGATATTTACAACTTAAGGCACTATGACGGCCCCAACTTCTACATCAACACGGCAGCGCTAGTTTTTGACTTTGCTCTAACCCGCTACAACGAACCTTTAGATTTAGCTGAATACGTTTCAGCCGTTAGTGATTACTATCCGCATCTGCAAGATGAGCAGTACGAGTCCTACGTTCAACTGTTTGCCCGAACGGTATCTGAAGTGGGCAAATTGGATATGGGTTTGCATCTCGACCACTGGAATGTGACTCCTCAATCCAGTTCCATTGACAAGGTTGCGGTACAAGCTCTTCATCAGCGCACCAGTCGAGAGGTCGTCTACTGCGTTTGGGACTGGTTTGAGGCGATCACCAAAGGTCAAACCTTTAACTTGAATGACCAGATTGAAGTGCTGCAAGGGGTGTTTCGCCAGTCAGTTTACGGTGGACCGACAGTTTACGCATTGTTGCGTACTGCCTATGAGAGAGATATTCCCACCTTTTATCTCTGGGATGAAGGGCTGATGCAGTACAGCTACGGCAGAAAACAAGTTCGCGGCATTGCCACCACGTTCGATTGTGACAGCCATCTCGATTCCGATTTCACCACTAACAAAGAAGACTGTAAGCGGTTTTTGAGTCAGCTTGGCTTTCCGGTGCCCAAAGGGGAAGTTGTGTTTTCACGGCAAGAGGCGTTGATGGTGGCTGAGCGCATTGGCTACCCGGTTGCAGTTAAACCTGTGGTTGGGCACAAAGGTATTGGTGTAACGGCTGCTGTGCAGGATGAGGATGAGTTGGAAATTGCGTTTGAACGAGCGGTGGGAGCGATCGCCGAAAACGATCCCATCCGCATCATCGTCGAGGTAAGTATCTCTGGCGCAGACTTTCGCCTACTGTGCGTCAACGGTAGATTTGTGGCAGCAACCGAACGCCGTCCGGCTTCCGTTACCGGAGATGGAAACTCCACCATTTTTGAATTAATTCAGCGCGAAAACCGCACTCTCGCCCGAATCGACACGCCTACCTCTCCCCTGGGCAAAATCAAGCTTGATGATGCAATGGAGAACTACCTGGAGGAGCAGGGATTAACCTTAGACAGTGTGCTTGAGGAAGACCGTACCGTCTATCTTCGCAAAGTTGCTAATCTCTCGGCCGGGGGCTTGAGCATTGATGCAACCCCTACCATTCATCCCGATAATGTGATTCTGGCCCAGGATGTTGCTCAACATTTCCGGTTGACCTGTTTGGGAATTGATTTGATTACCCGTGACTTATCCCAGTCTTGGAAAAACGCGGGTTTGAGCATCATTGAAATCAATGCGGCTCCAGGCATTTATATGCACCTTAATCCAGCGATTGGAAAAAGTGTTGATGTGACTTCTCACATTCTGCACACTTTCTTTGAATCTAGTTCTCCCGCTCGAATTCCTATCATTAGCTTCAACCGAGTTTCTGTTCAAGAACTGCAAGAAATCATCGATCATATTCTGTTGCAGCGCCCGGACTGGGTGATTGGGGCGGTCTGCCGAGACACCGTTTTTGTGAATCGGGCTGAGAAGGGCTTGCACTCGGAATACAACGCGAATGTGCAAAATCTACTGCGAAACCCTAAGTTAGATTTGCTAATTGTAGAATACCGAGAAGACGCTCTAGAGCGAGAGGGAATGTTCTATTCTGGCAGTAACTTTGTCGTGTTAGACAACCCTACTGAGTATGAAATGATGCTTTCTCGCGATGTGTTTGAAGATTCAACTGTTGTAATTCGCCGAGGAGACAACATTTCTATTTCTCGCAAAGGTCTCATGGAGCAATATCAGCTTGGCTCCGCAGAACCCTTTTCTCGCGCTTATCTCAAGGAACTTGCAACTGTTCTTTAACTATAGCGGTAGCCATATTGATTAGGGCATTTTGGCGGCGCGGCTGAGCCGCGCCGCCAAAATGCCCTCGTCCTAACCTAGCTGACTACAGCTATACAACTAAAGCGTGTTGCTACACAAGATTGGCAAAGCAAAGCGTGGATAGCAGAAGGATGAGGTGAAATTCTGGCTAGAAGTTTGAAGCATTCCAGGTAGGGTGGGTATTGCTCACCTGCAAAATTGGTTTTCGGATGGACGCTAAGTCTTTCATCTTGAAGCTGAAGGGCTAAGTGAGTCTAAGCGGTGGCTGTTGCGCTGACGGTTGATTACTTCTGGCAAGATTACCCCAACCTGGCTGTTAAAGATCTCCATATCCTTCTGGTCTTTTTCCTCAAAACTGGCTTTGAAATAATCAGGAACGTCCGGCCAATCTGCTGCACCGTACTCTGGGAAGTTACCCGGTCTGCGCTTATTCACCAGTTGGGTCACGCCTAGTAGCTCACCATCTGCTCCCAAGACGGGCATACACAACAAACTACAGGTACGATAGCGGGTTTTTTGATCGGTTTTTTGAGCGATCTCAGAGTCAGGGTGATTGTATAAATCAAAGGCAATATTCACGGCTTGTCCGGTTTGGGCAACTTTACCCACAAAGCCCTCTCCCATTGGCACTCGTGTTTCTAACCAGGCCCCGCTAGTTTGACGAATGCTAGTCCACAGTTCGTTCGTTCGATAGTCAATTAGCCAGAGCGTACTGCGATCGGCGTTGGTCAGATTCTTAGCAGCCTGCATTACTTTTTGAATGAGTTCTTCAGGGTTGCCGCTGCTTTGGCTGACGAAGCTAATTGCCTGATAAAGCGGATCAAGCGCCCGCTGCTGTTCCTGAATGGTCAAGATTTCCCGGTGGAAGGATTGACACGCCTGGAGAATTGGCAGTACTGGCTCAATGCAGAGCCTTAGATAGTCTGAGTCGGATTTAGTGAAACCTCTGGGGTCAATTTTTTCTTCCAATGGCAGTCCTGGCATGGAAAGCTGCAATTTGTTAAAGGCTCGAATAATTGCAACTACGTTTCCTCGTCGATCTAACACTGGAAAGAGCAGCAGATTGGAGATGTCGTTTATTTTCTCTGGGTTAACTCCTTTATAAATCAGCACATCATTAAACTTATGGGGGTTATGGCTTGCCTGGGTTGCTTTGGTTTCTAGAATTTTGTGGGCGATGCCTAAAGTTCCTGAAATCCGAATTTCGCTAGCATCGCCTCCCTCTGTCTCCAAATTCAATGACCAAAATTCAGATTCTTCTGCGTCTAGCAAAAAGATGGTAGCGTGTTCGGCTTTCAGCAGTTTGCTGATTGATTGGCTGACAAAACTGAGGATGTGATAAAGCACGTTGTGTAGGGCTTCATCATCCTGCTCAGAAACAGCGCTGCTCAATACGGCCAGTGCGTTGTAAACTGCCTCTTTGGGTTTAACTTGCCCTAATTGTTTGAGCGTTTCGTGTGTTTTGACAAACTGAAGCACAACTCCTACTCGTTCGTTGAATACCTGCATAGCCTGCTGATCGTTACGGTCAAAGCTGGTCTTGAAGTAGTCGGGAACGGTGGGCCAGTCATCTTTGCTGTATTCAGGATAGTTGCCTGGGTTGCGTTTGTTGACAAGTTGAGTTACGCCCAACAGTTCACCTTCTGGGCTAATTACGGGCATACACAGCAGGCTACAGGTGCGGTAGCGGGTTTGTTCGTCTGTTTTTTTGGAATTTTCGGCGCTGGGATGATCGTATAGGTCAAAGGGAATGATCATCGGTTCGCGGGTGAGGGCAACCTGTCCTGCAAACCCTACACCGATCGCACATCTCACTTCACCCCGACCGGGAATTTCTGTCCACAGGTCGCCCTGGTCATGGTCAACCAACCATAGGGTGCTGCGGTCGGCGTTCATTAGCTTTTTGGCAGTGTTCATCACCCGCTGCAAGATCGCTTTGGTGTCCAGGTTGATCTGGTCGAGCGATCGCGTTGCCTCTGCCAGAGCAGCCGTTGCCTGTAGTTTTCTAACCGCTTTGTAGCAGGATTGGCAGCTTTCCAAGATGCGGCGGATCGGCAATAAGCATTTTGCCAGTCGTTCTAAGTCCAGCTTGGTAAAGCCTGTTGATTTAATCGCTTCATCACTGTCGGACAGCTTTTCTGCCTGCAACTTATTTAGAAATTGAATGACAGCAACGACTTCTTTGGTTTCACTTAGAATTGGCAGTGCCAGGATGTTTTCGGTTTTGTAGCCATACTTTTTGTCATATTCCTTGACTAAAACAGCACGAGGATCGTCGTAAACATTGGCTGGAATGTGAATGACCTTTTTAGCGTGGGCAACCTGTCCTGCAATTCCTTCACCGACACGCACTCGGATATCCAAAAAATCTCCAGCTTCGTTTTCAGCCACCAGGGACCACAGTTCTGTTTTTTCGTCATTTAATAAGAAGATGCTGGATCGATCGGCGCTGACTAAGTTGCCTACCTGTGAGGTGACATCTCGCAGCACTTCGTATAGGGTTTGAGCCGACTTTTGTTCTTCTGTGCCGCTGTCTACACGAGACAAGATTTCAATTTGAGTGAGCAAAAGCTTTCTTTCGAGTTCAGCCAGGGTCTTACGAAATTTAGCGTCACTAGGTTCAATTTCAAACTGGATTTTTTTAAGGGACTGCTCTAGCCAAGTTTGATTAAATACAGACGCATAGATGGGATTATGGGCTTTGATCTGGTCTTGCTGCTTGATCACCAGTCCCAACAGGCGTAGCTCTTTTTGCTCTGGAGAGTCGTCTGCGGCGATCGCCCCCTGCTGCAAAACTTTCTGATAGGTTTGCAACAGTCTAGCGCTGCGCTGCTTTCGCATCGTGAGGCGATCGCGAATTGCCCGCACTGGCTCAAGCGCTGGCAGACTTTCCCACTGGTCAATTAGCTGACGCTGTACCAAATCGTCAAACCACTCTGTCTCAGCACCAACGGCTGGCGCATCTTCCGCATCAGCAACCAGTTGGCAGAGCGTTTGCGTCAGAGTGGGCTGTCCTCCAGTCCACTCCAACACCTTAGCCAACAGCAGCTTGTAGTTTTGAGATTTCTGCTTAAATCTCTGGGCAATGGGTAGCTTATTTTTAATCAGGTCGTGCTGATGTAAGGCTTGAGGGGTACTTAAGGTCATAGTGCAACTCAGTGGAGAGAAAGCATCTCACTTACAACGTGCAGCTTCTCGAAGATTCGTAATTGTAATACGACTGCATCGACTACGGCAGTCTTAAAGGCAACGTCTTTAGAAAATTTTGAAGAGTCCCAATCTGTCTGTGTAGCCCAAAATTAGAGTTTGGATACATCTCTCTGGGGCAGTTTCCATCCTTTATCGTCTGGAAACTGCTCTGCCAGCCAGCCTATAAACGCTATCTGCTGTTGTCAGTTAAGTTCCACCAGATGAAGCTGACCTCTTTGGACTGGCTCTTAGGAAATACATTCAGCAGGCGAAACGTTTGGTCTTGGTGACGCAGAATCGGTACTCGCTTATTTCGGATCGTATCCCAGGCGCTAGCGATTTGAATGTCGGGTTTGCGGACTGGAGAAGACACCGTCACTTGTAGCTCTTGGCGCATGACATTACTCTAGACTTCTCCTTGAAGGAACAGGGGTAGATGGAGCGATGGGGCAGACGTTGATGAAGAATACGTTGACGAACAGTGCTGAGGTTTTCGTGAACGCAAGATTTGCCAAATATTTAGTCTAGTTTTGTAGTCAAGTTTACCGCTAAATTTGGTTCTCAGGAATCCACCAGTCAGGTCTTTGGGACGGCAACTTTTTCACGCGATCGGGTTAGCCGACTCTGATGAGCTAATCAGATGTCCAGCGCTATCTCAGTTCAATTGCTTTCAGCAAAGAGACTCCAGCCCTCCTACCTTAGGTGCCTTAATTTTCTGACTTGAGTGCCCGTCGCGCTAACTTTGAGTAGGTTTTGGCTGTTTCGTAGGGTATCTCTAAGTCCTCAGCAATATCTTGCAACGATTCACCGAGTTCTCGTCGTGCCAAAATTGTTGCCCAGGTTTCAGCCGTGTGAGTGGCGCGATCGCCCCCAGTTCGTTTACGCTGGTGCTTAAATAGCTCTGTCAACTCATCAATTCGCTGAGCCAGCAGATCTTGAATGGCAGAGGTCGCCGTCTCAATGGCAGTTGTTGACCAGCCCAGCCGAGTTTGCCCTAGCCCAAAGGTAGTTTTGTGTCCGGTGCCGCAGTAGGGTGCAAGCTGCCCCAGTGCCACAAACAGTTGGGTAAACTCAGTTTCCTCAAGCGCAGGATGCAGCAGACTAAATTCAACTGATCCGGTGAAGCCTGTCACCGATCCCTTTTTGCCTGCCACCACTTTAGTGGACTGTAAATGATGACGGGTAATGATCACATATTCCTCAATCCAATCGAGAAAGTATTCCTGATCAAACTCATCTTTTGAGAAGTCATTCCAGCGGCGCAGGTAGCTGTGAAACACGTTGCGCGGCACAGGTAAGGGAAAGTGGTGTCCTTTGCGGCGAAAGCTAGTCGGCGAAAGGAAGCTCAGGGTAAGGGGCGGTGGGGCAGTCGATACCCCAGATGCACTTTCAGATACACTTTCAGATGCACTTTTAAATAAATTGATATAATTAGCCGCAGGATGAGAGATTTCCCAAGCTTTGATGTTGAGTGATGCATCCCGCAGGTCAACTTGAGTAGGAGGGTGTTCAAGCCACTGAGCAAGCCACTGTACAATAGGTTGAGAGAGTGCGGTGATAGTCCAGCGATAGGTTTGGGTCGCGTTCAGCGAATGTGAACGACTTGAGCTAGAAGAGAGTCCTTGCAGTCCAGAGATTGTGAAAGGCTTTTCAGATTCACTGTCATGCATATAGGCAGACAAATCTGGATCGGTCTGACGCACCTGATCGAGCAGCCAAGCGTGCAGTCCAACAGTGTATTGTGGATAAAGTGAACTGTCCTGAAGTGGCTGTAGCTCCAGGGTCAGCCCGATCAGCTCTGTGTCTTCTGACCAGGTGAGGTTAACTGCATCTGGCGACTTCCGTTTATGACGAGGGCGAGAAGGCATAGGTGATTTTTCACTCCGTCCTTTCAGGAGGATATACACCTAAGCATATAGTTTCAATAAAGGTTAAAAAACGGCATAGCTAAAATCAGCAACGCCAAAAAAACTTGTCGAGCAGAATTAGACAACGTACAAGTTAGATGAGATAAGTATTTCTAACCCAATTAGCGACGGTTCAGATTTGATATGCCATCGTGTAGCGCACCATTGTGTTAGCAAAATGCTTCAGGTACTACGCCGTTGCAGATCATCTCTCATGAAACCTACAGCTCCATTGCTAGAAACATTGCTCGCTGACTGAGTTAGAGCAAAAATAGCTTATTTTCAAACACTGACTGAAAAGCAACAGCCAGTGTTTTTACGGTTGCCTGCTTGACATTTTAAGTAGGGGCTAGTTATGCTGAGCGCAACAAATCTGAGCCGTAGGGGTCAGCCGAACCTTGAAAACCGCATAGCTACGTTTACACTAGCTAAACCCTTGCTAGGTCTATATTGAAGTAATTTTTGTCCGTATGCTTGCTGCAAGGGTTTCCAATAATCTTGGGCTAGGGCTGCCCCTTCACGGAAGTAACTAACTGAAACAATTCTTAGATAGACGTTACAGAAGGTAGAGGTTCGGTTTCTCTTACCCCGCAAGGGGATGGAAACGCGCATCAAAGAAATGCACAACATGAAAAACTTTATTGATTCTAGTCGGCAGAGCCTTCGCGAAGCGAAAAATAAGTTTGTTGAAAAATACTTTCAGCTTCGCATTACCTCGACTCAAAGCCCTTACAAGATTCTGCTTCGGAATGATTCCTACAAAATACTTTTTTTACTAAGTCATATGCGTTCTGGTTCGTCTCTGCTGTCGCATATCCTCAGCAGTAATCCAGAAATCATTGGCTACGGTGAAACTCACATTCAGTATTTTTCAGAGGAGGATTTTCAGCAATTGATGCTGAAAGCTTATTTGAGCGTTCCTGAATTCAGAAGAATTAAAGACTTGAAAAATTTTAGGATGGATCATCAATACATCCTCGACAAAGTGCTGCATAACAACAAGTTTTTAGAGCATTCATTTCTTGCTTCAGAGAATGTTCATGTCATTTTTTTACTACGCGAACCCCAAAGAACGCTGAACAGTATTCTTGATTTAAAGCCTCATTGGTCTGAAGAAAAGGCGTTGCTGCATTATAGCGATCGCCTAAAGAACTTGGAGCTTTACGCTCAAATTATCAACAATTCAGATAGAGCTTTTTCCCTAACCTACGAACAACTACTGAATAGTACAGATTTAGTTCTAGAAAAATTACAAGGCTTTCTAAAAACCAAACATCCCTTCACGGAAAACTACAAAGTACTTAAAACAACGGGACAACCCGGTGTTGGTGATTCCAAAGAAAACATCAAAGCGGGGCAAATTCTAAGACATCCCAGAGAACTGAGCACCCATGTTAGTTCTACATCTATCGAGGTAGCTGAAAAAGCCTTTAAAAGCTGTTTTAAGACTTTATCCAACTACTGCCACGTGATTTAATTTACTTTCTCGGATCAAACAACTATGCTCTATTTCTATCAGGTTCTCGTTTCTGCCTTTTTCTCTGGTTTACTTAATTTAGTCAGTCTTTTTAAGCAATGCTTGGGTAGGGCAGGCAATCCTCTCTTAACCCGCATCCTAAGCTTGTTCTTCTTGACTATTGTTTGTGTCTTGTGCTTGAATTGTCAAGTTGCACTGGCTCATCGTCCACACGATGTAGTGACACAAATAGAATTATCTCCTACTTTCAGTCAGGACCGAACCCTTTACATCATTGTTAGAAATAATCTATTTAAATCGATTAATCGAGGTGATAGCTGGGTGAGGCTTACAAACGGTCTTGATACTCAGGGAGAATTACAGTCCTTAGCGATATCAAATTCTGACAAAAAAACATTATTTATTTCTGCTCGAGAAAGCGGTATTTATCGAACTGAAGATGCTGGCTCATCTTGGGTTCAATCAAATGATGGTTTGGCGGATTTAAACGTACATTTAGTTGCAGTTGCGCCTCAATCTTCAACAACTGTTTTTGCAGCAACTGCAACAAAAGGATTGTATAAAACTGACGATGCCGTTTCCTGGTATCAGACTATTCCTGATGTCAAAATTACAGCAGTTGCGTTTAGTTTAGATAGCCAAACTGTATTAGCTAGTGACGAACTAGGCAATTTTTATCGTTCAGAAAATCTAGGAGATACTTGGACAAAAATTGCTACTTTGCAAAGAGTTGGCTCAATTCGAGCCATCGGACTAGCCCCTAATTTCTCAAATAGCCAAACTGCTTTCGTGGCAACAGAAAAGGATGGCGTATATGTCACCCAAGACGGCGCATACTCTTTCCAATCTATCAATCAAGGATTGAGCGATCGACAGATGATGGACTTACTAATAGTTCCCGATAAGGATAATTATACTGTTCTTATCTCTACCTGGAATGACGGCTACTGGAAATATAATAGCGATCGAAGAACTTGGATTAAATCCAGTAGAGGCTTATCTAGAGATAAAATGGGGGATAAACTTAAGCTTCCCCATTTTGAAGATCTGGAAATATCTGATACCTTCACTACCGATGGAATTACTTTTTTAAGTGGATTTGATGGACTTTTCAGAACTGAGGATAGTGGTTCAAACTGGATAGAACTGGAGACTCTCTCAACGGCAACAATCATAGATTTAGAAATCTCTCTCGATTACAAGAATGATGCGACATTAGCTGTTGCTAGCTATGTAGGTGGACTTTATATTAGTGAGGATAGAGGCACCAACTTAATTCCTATCAATCAAGATCTTTTCCTACAGAGGTTTCTTTCATCTAGTTCGAGAGATGACGAAGGAGCTCAAGATCCAAGACGTTTCTTCGATCTTGCCTTTTCTCCAAACTATTCATCAGATCGTAGTCTCTTTGCCACAATTTTATGGAGCAGGTTTCTAAGGTCTACAAATAATGGAAGGAACTGGTCAATTGTTCAACTACCAAGAGAAGCGCGAGGATTAACAATGGCCGTCTCACCAAACTTCGCCGCCGACAAAACTATTTATGTCAACACTCAAGGAGGTTTTGTCTTTAAATCAACCAATAGCGGTAGAAATTTTAAGGAGGTTAGTAAGGTCGATTCTCAGATCAATAATAATTCTCCCTCACTTGTTATTTCGCCGACATTTGCGGTTGATAGAACCTTATTTACGACGGGTGGTAAGGGCATTTATAAATCCACTGATGGAGGTGAAAATTGGCAGCTATTAACAGAAGAAAAAATTCAAGCAGGTTCTAATATCCAACTCGCAATTTCGCCAAACTATCCAGAGGATAAAACTCTAATAGTTAGTACATCGAATGGCTTATTTTTAACTGATGACGACGGTCGCACCTGGCAGGAGGTTGTCGATCCTGCACTGGGAGAGGAACCTTTTATAGAAGGAGTAGCAATTTCACCGGACTATGCAAATGACAAAACTTTTCTAGTGAGCGTTCGTGGTCGGGGCTTGTTGAGAACAGCCGATAGAGGTCGATCTTTTCAGCCTCTTGGCAATCAATTTTTGAGTCTATCAAAAGTGCATAATATTCCATCTGCGGGCTATGCAGTTCAGTTTTCCCCCAATTATCCTGTCGATCGAACGCTCTTTGGTTTTGGTTCTGCCACCAGCGAGATTTTTAAGTCTACTGATGGTGGTAACACCTGGGAGGCAATCTCAATTCAAAGAAATGAAACTGGTCAACCTAATTTTATACAATCAGTTAAGTTGTCTCTAGCTCTGCATTACCGAAAGTTAGTGAAAGGACTGTTGGTAGCAACCTTAGCTGGAGGGATAGTTTATCTACTGCTAAGATCTGTACGAGGGCACAAAATACCTTTCCTTAGAAAAAAGGGATAATTTTTCACAGGTAAGGATAGGAGCTTCTTTAAACCCCAAACCCTCTTCTTCTCAAGGAAAGGGAACTTTGAAAGAGAGAAAGATGAGGACGGAAGAAGGAAGAATACTTAGATAGCGGGAGATGAAGGGCGATCGCCCCCATGACCCACGAGCAGTTCTATGAATTCTGCCAAGCAAACCGCGACCTGCGAATTGAGCGTACTGCTGACGCAGAGGTGATCGTTATGCCCCCTGCCTCTTCAGACATAGGCGACTGCAACTTTAACCTGGCTATTTTTACGCCTATCTGTCCAGATTTTGTGATGGCGTTGCGTTCTGCTAGCGATAGCTTGACCACCCTGCAAGCCAAAATGCAAGAATACATTGACAATAGCGCTTTACTGGGCTGGCTGATTGATCGCAAGCAGCAAAAAGTTTATCTCTACTGTCCAAACCAACTGCCTGAAATTTTAGAGAATCCTGAAGCAGTTAGTGGCGACCCAAAACTGCCTGGATTTGCACTTCAGATACAAAACATCTGGTAGCTGCTTAACCTTTCTGACTCATTTTCTCTCTCACCCAAGCACGAAAAGCTCTCATGATTTTATTGCGACCGATTTCTCGACTTTGCTCTACGTAGTTTGGGATTACGCTGTGAAGATACCATCCTGGAAAGGTTGGGCTGTCCGTTACCTCAACGTATTGACCTGATCGCAACACATAAATCTGAATGCGATCGCCCTGCTTCCGCCAGAGTTCAGGAACACCCAGAGCTGCGTAGGTTTCAGGATGAGTACGAGATGTAACGTCTACCTCTAATGCTAAATCTGGAGGCGGGTCAATACTCAGATCTAGGCGTTTCTTACCTCGTACAGCCGACTCATGCTGAATATAAAAACATTGGTCGGGTTCAATCCCCTTTAGTGTTTGAGGGTTCTTAAAAGTGGTTGAACCAAGCGTTAAAAACTCAAGTTCCTGTTCTTCTAAGAATGCTTTGAGTAAATCACCGATTATTTCTTTATCTGATTCATGCTCTGGTAACGGAGCCATAATCTCTAAAATTCCATTGTTATAGGCGATGCGGGTGCCGCGATGTTCACCTAGTTCTTCTAGAATGGATTCAAATTCATGCCAGGTTACATCGTGAAGCAAGACTCGTTGCCCTGGTGGAATGTCTAATTGCCGAAGCTGTAGTGTAACCATAAAAACCGCGCATTCGCTATGGAATGGGACTGCGATCGCCTCATCCGACTATCCTAGTTGCTTTTTGACAGAAAAGTAACATCATGGACTAGTTTAGTGAACTGTGCGATCGCCCCTTCATATCTTATTGTCTCAAGATTGCGGTTTAATGAGCTGTGACTCATGATGAGAACTGCGAATGATCGTGAAATTGCCGTAGGCACGTAGATATTCCTTAAAATCTTCCTTGCAACCCACAGACCTTGAAACCTATAGAGTAGATGGGTCAATTCCCAGTTCCCTTAGCTTTGCAGCCAGTCGCTCAGCGCGTTGTTTTTCCTGTTCAGCGCGTTGTTTTTCCTGTTCAGCGCGTTGTTTTTCCTGTTCAGCGCGTTGCTGGGCTGCTTCCTCAGGCAACAAAACTAAATCTCCCTGAGGAGTGTAGAATCTGAGCCATGAGCAGCTTCCGGTTATAGGCTCACGGTCGATCGCCCCTTCCCAAATGCCTAACCAGAGACCTAGAGTTTCACACCAGAGCCAACCGCGATCGCTGGGAGTAAGGGGCTGATAGCCCTGAGCCAAATCGAGCCGCCAACCTGCAAGGGAACTCGGATCGAAAGGGTCAAAGACAAAATAGTCAGGGGTCCGAAAGACTTGTTCGTAGAGATCTTTTTTAGTACCGCGATCGACTGCGGCAGTAGTGGGAGAGAGAAGCTCAATGATTACATCGGGGTAACGACCAGATTCTTCCCAAATCACCCAACCTTGCCGTTCTCGATCCGGCTCAACGCCCAGCACTGCAAAAAAATCAGGTCCTCTAAAGTCGCGGTTCATCGCTTGTTGGCGACTGTAGTAAACGAACATATTGCCGCCGACAAAACTATCCAGGCGGGGCAAAAGAAACTGCTGGGCTGAGCGAATCAGCACATTCATGGCAACACGATGACGATTGCTCTCCAAGGGTTCTCCATCATCAAAGATTAAGTCAGTAGGAGGAGATGGGGCTTCCCAATTGAGTTCAGTTTCGGTCTGTGGGTCTAGGACAATTTCTGGAACCATGACTCATGCCTCCGCCAAGTATCTCTCAATTATATTGAGGAACAGCTCAATGAACTATTGGGTTACGGAGAAAAATCAGAGTGATTTAGCTTAGCGCTTTACCTGCGATCGCGCTAAATAGATAAAAAACGGCGCACCAATGAGGGACATCATAATCCCTACAGGTAATTCTTGAGGTTTAATCACGAGCCGGGCTGCCAAGTCTGCAACTGATAGCAAGATAGCACCCCATATAGCCGCATAGGGTAGTATCCAACGGTAATCGACACCGACCCAAAAACGAACTATGTGAGGAATCACTAAGCCAACGAACCCAATCGGACCTGCTAACGCAACAGCGCTACCAGCTAATAAAACAACGGTGACGATGGCGATCGCCTTTACCCATCCTGTGTTAAGTCCTAGCCCTTTGGCGACATCTTCACCCAGCGTCAGAGCAGTAATTTGCTTACCTAAACTGAAGGCAACAATTAAGCCCACCAAGACGTAAGGAAGAACCTGTAGCAGAATGCCTAAATCACGTCCAGCCACCGACCCGGCTAGCCAAAAGCGAATTTCGTCTAGCGTGCGTTGACTAAGGATCAGGATTGCGGTTGTTAAGGCTGACATTAAGTAGGCGAATACGGCTCCTGCCAAAATTAACTTTAGAGGAGTTATACCGCTACGTCCCATTGAACCTAGACTATACACGGCTGTGGCGGCGATCGCTCCCCCCGCAAAAGCAACCCACGTATAGATCTGAACGGATGCAGTGCCTACAAAAAACGTTACTGCGACAACAGCAAAAGCGGCTCCGGCGCTGATTCCTAAAATTCCTGGGTCTGCCAGCACGTTTCGTGTCAACCCCTGCATCAGCGATCCTGCAACCGCTAACGCTGCACCAACTATGAGCGCAATCATCGCGCGGGGCAACCTTACTGTTGTGATGATGAGATGATTAGTTGAACCATCAAACCCAGTTAGAGCTTGCCAAACGGTGCCTGGGTGAATGTCTGCTGCCCCAAATGTGGTGCTCAGAAGCAGACAAACAAACAGTAGCAAAACGCCTGCAAATAACCCGGCAACTCGTAGAAGGTGCGATCGCTTTCTAGAAGCAACTGTTAAAGCACTGGGTAAAGTCACCTTAATATTCCGCCGTTTCTTCAGAGGGTTTATCAGCTTGCTGATAGGCTCTGAACCAAATGATAGTGAGTGTTGCAAAGAGGCTGTAGAGAGCAGCGATCGCTATAATTGCCCATTCCCCAAACCACCATTCCCACCCCGATCCTTCACCAAGCCAGAATGTGCCTAAAGTACACAGCAAAATACCTGCTCCTAACTTAATGAACACATCAGGAACATTCAGCAAATAGCGATGCAGAAAAGCAACTAACACAATTGACGATAGCAGCGACAATAGTGTTGCTCCTAGTGCTTCGTACCATGCTTGAGATACTAAACCTAATGTAATGACCACAACGGCGACCTCAAACGCTTCTAGCGCAGCACTTTTTGTCATTACTAGAAAATTCAAATAATTGAATCCTGATTGTTGTTCATTCAAAACAATCCCTTCTGTCGTCAGAGGATCATCTGCTATCCAACCTGCACGCTTGCCCTGCACTTGTCGCCACACGGCTTTCTTTACCCATCCCCAACCAAACCAAAGAAGAAGTACACCTATTCCGATTTGCAAGGCTTGTAGCGGCACAAATTGTAAACTGGTACCAAAAGCCGCTGCTGCTAGCGCTACCCCTGCCAAGCCAACAATGCTACCCCAAATTGCTTCCCGCCGATAGCCAGAACGAGCAATGGCGTAGGCGATCGCTGCTGTTTCTAAAAACTCAAGGCTGGCACTACCTCCGGCAGCCAGAACGATACTCCAGTTCACTGTATTCTCCTTTTAATTAGGGCGACGAGTTGACATCCCCAATTTCACCCCTTCAACCGCACGTAATTGATCCATTACCGCAATCACCTGCCTATACTCGACGTTTTCGTCAGCATCGATAACCACTAACTGCTCTTGATTTTCGATCAACGGTTTGACCTGTTCTGCCAACTCTTCAACTTGGATAGGTTGGCGATCGAGAAACACATTTCCTTGCTCGTCAACGGTCACTGTAATCTTGCTCTGCTGTTGAGATTGAGCCGTTTGTGCTTGCGGCAAGTTGACTGGAAGTCCCTCAGATTGAGTCAGGAATAATGACGACATAATGAAAAATGTCAGGATTGCGAAAATGACATCAATCATCGGCACGATATTAATTTGAGGAATATCATCCGATTCTTCAGGAATATTCATAGCTACTTAACTCATTACTTGTGGAACAGGGCTGAATCCCTCATGGCGGCCTAAGTGCAACACCTCAAGCTGGCTGCTATACTCCTGAATTGCCGCAATCTGCCGTCGATAAAATCCTCGAAACATACTGGCAAACAGAAGTGTGAAGACAGCTACAACTAACCCGGCTGCTGTTGAAACGAGAGCTTCACTGATACCCCCCGTCACCTGCAATGCGCTTTCGTCACCAATACTTCCCAGGTTTAGAGAGGCAAAAGAGCGAATTAGCCCCAGCACGGTTCCCAATAGCCCCAACAGGGGTGAGGACGTGATGATCGTATCGAAGATGGAACTAAATCGCCGGAGGATGGGGAGTTCTGCCTGGGTTGCTCCTTCTAAGGTGAGGCGGAAGGCATGGGGAGGAAAATGATCAACTTCTAGGGCTTCTAAAAAGATGCGGGCAATTGGCAGATCACCATTCTGCTTAAGTTTGAGCAATGCCGCATCAAAATCGTGCTGATAAATTCGCAGCACATCACGCACCACTCGTCGCTGGCGGCGGTTAATTTGCACCCAAAAGACGAGACGTTCGATAATCAGGGCGATCGCCACAATCGAGAATACCAACAAAGGGTACATGACGATGCCGCCTGCCAAAAACAGTTCAATAATTAGCATTTGCGTTCACACAACGACAGAGCCGAATTTGGGATCGGCGAATTAACGTAAAAGTTTGTTGATAACTCTTCTCAAAAGCAGAGTAAGACTTGAAATACACAATGTCAAGCATTAGCAGCGGAAAAAAAGTTTTTTCAAAATAAATTTCTTTCGATGCTCACCGTCAAAGCTGATTAAACTGCTAGAACCTTCGCTAAATCAATGTTTGAGGACTAAACTAAACCGAGCTGCCAACTAGACTCAACGGATTGACAGCATAGCGGTTGAATTTTAGGATGAGCAAGTCAGATAGTAATGATTTTCAATAGATTTTGCAATAGTTTGCAGCAGTTCACTGTGCAGTCATGATTCACGGGTAGGATGGATGGCATCAAATACCGTTGCTCAACAGCGTCAACAGCAGGAAAAAGCTCTCAAGCGGTTCATTATTTACAGTCTTACAGGGTCACTCACCCTGCATATCGTTGGGCTGTTTCTAAAAATCAATAATGTTTGGCAACCCAGTCAGGCAGCACAGGAAGAAATCACGATTGTTGTGACGGAGCCTCCAGAGGAAGAAATTGTGGAGGAGATTCCACTAGAGGAGCAGGAGAAAGCGATCGCTGAGTCAGATGTGGGATCAGGGGGTGGATCAGGCTTTGGAGCCGCAACCATCGTCGAACCGCCTCCAGCCGCTGAAGTTCCTCAAGAAGGACCTACCGTAGAGGAGCCAGAACCCACACCCAACCCAATCACTGAAGCTATTGAAGAACCCGTTGAAGAGGAACCCGTTGAAGAAGAGCCTATTGAAGATCCATTAGCCGAAGAGGAACTTGAGCCGTCTGAGGAAGTTGCTGAGGCAACAGAGCAGCACAACCTGAGCGATCTGCTGGAAGAATTGCGACGCGCTCGTGAACAGGCACGGCAAACGGCGCTTAATCGCGGTTCTGCTCGTGGACAGACATCGCCTTTTGGCACTCCTAACTCCGGTGGATCGACTGGAAATGTAGGAGAGGGTGATGGCACAACTACGGCGACTGGTCCTGACAGAGGTGATTCTGGCGAGGGCAGCGGAACAGGGGATGGCTCTGGCGAGGGCAGCGGAACAGGGGATGGCTCTGGCGAGGGCGATAGCCCCCGTCGGGGTGGCGGATCTCGTGAAGTTAGCTGTCGTGGTTGTGACTTTGACTATCCAGAAAGTGCGGATGGGGCAGAAGGAACTGCCCAAGTGATGGTCGAGACCGATGACCAGGGAAACCCTGTCGATGTAATCCTTTCTCGCTCTAGCGGCAATCCTGAACTCGATCGGGCAGCCCTGGAACAGGCACGGCGGCAAGTTCGACTGAACAATGCCAGAGCCGGAGAAAGTTATCCCATTGAAATTGAATTTGTGCAGCCAGATTCCGAGGCGGCGCGACGGGCGGAGGAAAGGAACAATCGCCGTAGCATTACGGTGTCTGATCCGGAGCCGGAAGCTTCCGAAGCGGCTGAGACAGCACCCGAAACCGAAACGCCTGAGGCAGCAAGTAGCCCGTCTCCGGAGGTAGACTCTCCCACTGATGAACCTTCTGATATACCAGAACCCGAACCCTCTAACAGCGCTGAACCCACCCAAAACCCTAGCGAAACTCCCGATCCTGAACCCACAAATAGCCCTAGCGCAGAGGAACCCGTCACAGTTCCCGATTTTCCCTCCATAGCCCCTATTCC
>Ga0224723_1000150_pt1 | contig 46731 bp, 43 predicted proteins | sample Balambano_FR2_Me_FD_161647 | JGI IMG/M metagenome (GOLD analysis project Ga0224723, IMG submission 161647) | Freshwater sediment microbial communities from Lake Towuti, South Sulawesi, Indonesia - Balambano_FR2_MetaG | ecosystem: Environmental > Aquatic > Freshwater > Lake > Sediment | place... | reverse complement strand
GAAGTCAACTGACTTCAATTGACTTAGTTGACCTTGAACTGCCCCACCTCGATTTGCAGCGCTTGGGCGACCTGACGCAGTTGGTCAAAGGAAGCGGCGACCTGATTGGCTTCCTCGGAGGTGCGGTTGGCAATCAGCACCACACCCTGCATCGTTTGAGTCACAGTTCTGGACGCTTCCGTTTGCATCGTTGCAGCCTGGGCGATCGCCTTCACCTGACGGCTAATCTGGGCAGTTGCAGCGGTAATCTGATTGAGGCTCTGACGGGTTTCATCGACCAGTCGAGTGCCGCTAACCACTTGCTGGGTGCCTGCTTCCATCGTTGCCACGACTTCGTTGGTTTCCGCTTGAATGCTAGCGACCAGCTTACGGATTTCTTCAGTGGCATCCGCCGACTGCCTGGCGAGCGCCCGCACCTCTGCGGCGACGACAGCAAAGCCGCGTCCTTCCTCCCCTGCTCGGGAAGCTTCAATTGAAGCATTGAGGGCAAGCATATTGGTCTGAGCGGCAAAGCTGCCAATCAACTCGACCACAGCGGAGATGCGCTGGGAAGACTCCCCCAGATGCTTCACCTTCTTGGCAGTTTCAGCCACCGTTGCTCGAATCGCCTGAATGCCATCGACGGTGCGGTTCATCGCTGCGTCTCCTGCCTCCACCGTTTGGGCGGCTTGTTGGGCAGCGGCTTCGGCTTGTTCGGCGCTGAGGGCAACCGCTTGCACCACCTCTGACATTTCTTCGATGTGAGCCAGAGCCGTGTTGATTTCGGCGGCTTGTCGCAGAGCCTCCTGGGAGAGGACTTGCACCGAGACTTCGTTATCGCGAGTGGCGCTGTCAACTTGAGTGGCGGCAGCTTGCACCTGAGCGACGATTTTGCGTAAGCTCTCCACCGTCGCGTTGTAGGAGTCGGCGACGGTGCCAATTTCATCGGCAGTGACACGAGCGCGAACGGTGAGGTCGCCCTGGCGGATGGGGTCAACTTCCTGGAGCAGTTGCAGGGCGCGTTGCTGGAGTTCTGCTTTGGCTTGTTCAGATAACTCTTTCGCCTGGTCAGCGGCGGCTTTGGCTAACTGCAACTGGGTGGTGCGCTGGTCTACCCGTTGTTCTAGCTCCTGGTTGGTGTGGGCGAGGGTGTTGTTGGTTGTTTCTAGGGCGCTGAAGGAGTCGCGCAACTGGGCTGCCATCTGGTTGAAGGAGTTGGCTAACTCGCTCAGTTCATCGACTCCTTCTACCTGCACCGACTGGTCTAGCTCTCCTGCGGCGATCGCCCTTGATGCCCGGTTCAACTGCTCTATCGGTCGTGTAATCCACCGGGAGGTGAGAATACTGACAGCGATCGCCACCCCCAGCGCAGCCAAACACAGTAAGACCGTCGTGCGCGTATTGGACTCAATTTGAGCCGTGAAGTCTGACTGAGGCAATACCACTACAATCAGCCAGTCCAGCCCACGCTGATCTCGAAAAGGCGTAATTTGAAGGAAGTGGCGATCGCCATCAATCTCAAACGTGCGTTGCGTCGCAGCCTCAACCGTAGCCATCTCGCCTAGCAACTCATTCAAATAAGAGGCACTGGCACTAATTAACGACACCTCACTCTCCACGGCTGGAAGTCGCAAAATTTCCTCTTCCTCATTGCTCATCCGAAACGGCTGCTCCTCAGTCGAGGAAGCTACCAGGTCGCCAGAGCGCTCCATAATAAACGCCAGCCCAGACTTGCCTACCTCAATGTCCTGTAAAAATAAATTCAACTGCGAGAGCGTCAAGTTATTTCCCAACACGCCTACCAGATCACCCTCTGCCGAGTAGTAGGGCTGTACAGCCATGATTGCTAGCTTGGGCGACGCAAAATTAGAATAAATTTCACTCCAGGTTGGCTCACCCGCCTCCACTGAAGCGGTATACCAGGGGTACACTCGCGGGTCATAGCCACCGCTTTCGTCCAACAGATTTGTCGCATTCCCCTGAGCATCGGTTGTGTAAGTGCGGTAGTTAAACCCTGTCGATTCGTTGCTCAAGTGTAGCCGCAAACTTCCATCCGCTAGCCGCTCAACCCCAACAAACTCTCGCTGCTCAGAGCCAAACTGAATGTAGCCGATGGAGTCAAACCGTTGAATCTGCTGCCAAAAATATCGCCCCATCGCTGCCGGATCTTGCAGATTTAGCAAACCCGCCCGAATCGTATCCGCATTGATCTGATTGACAAGATGGGGGGTTTCGACAAAATCTAAAAGGTTTTGCTCAATGCGATCGCTCACCTCACTTCCAAGCTGCCCCGCCAAATCGTCTACCGCCTGCTGCCCATTTCGATAGGAGAGATAGCCCACTAACCCCACCGTGCCGAAAATTTGCAGCACAAAAGGCACAATCAACAGCAGGCGCAGCGGAATTCGGCGCTTTCTCCCCGATGGTGGGGAAGCTTGGGGAGAATAACCCGGTTCAGAAGAAACGGCTCTGTGCTGCACCTGTGCTCCTTCAAAGTCTGGAGAGTAGGCACGGGTGGCATTTTGGATGGACTGGGAAGGAGTCGGAGTCATGGTTTAACCTTGTCATCAACAGGGGGGGAGTAGGATCTCGCAGACCCAATTCAGAGACTGATTTGGTTTTTGTGTAAACGCGGGCAGAATGCCCGCGTTTACACAAAAATCTGAACACACTCATTCAACGTCTTGGTAGGGATAGAAGCGTTTATGGGGTTTGTTTGATTTCCCCTTCTTCGTGCTTTTTTGCTAAGGCTGAGGCATTGCCCGAACGATTGCTTCTCCATCTAAAACCGCCAACATATCACCACCTGCTTTCCACCAGTAGCCGCGCAAAAACGGCGCTAGCTGCGGAGAGACAGTTGTGCGAGGAAGGGGTTGAATCATTTCTGGGTCACACCACTCAATGTCTTCGACTCGACTAACGACCAGTCCCAGCATTTGATTTCGAGCACCTGCTGTCGAGCTACGACCTTGAAGCACCACAGCAGGAAAGGATGAAACATTTGTTGCCTGCTGATACCAGGGTGTAAAGCCGCACAGATGCCCTAAATCTACTGTCCACAAGACCTCACCTCGCCAGTTGTAAACTCCCATAACCCAGGCAGGCATATGAGGGATAGGCACCACTCGTCCCGTTGGCAGGGTTAACACTTCTGACAATTGCTGGATTGGCAAAAGCACAGTGGCACTGGGAAAAAGATGCAGCCGCAAGAACTGCTCAGTCGCACTAGAGTGGCTAGCAGCCAAGTCTTGTACAGGTGCAGTTTGTGCAAGCTGTAAAGGAATAGGCAGTGAACCTGAACCTGAAACCGATAGAGAGTTAGACATTAACTAATCCAGAATTCGTCCAAAGTCTATTTGCGACAATCGATTTAGAGCCTGTGTGAGATGCACCTCTGCGGAGCAAGGGGCTTAAGCCCCTTGTTAAGGACGACTTTTGCAGATTATGGGAATTGAGGTGAGCTTTTAGGGTTTGATCAGTTGTTTCACCGTGCGTAAAAATTCTTCTTGATCAATCGGTTTAGATAAATAGGCGGCAGCACCCTGTTTCATGCCCCAAAATTTATCCATTGCGCTACCTTTGGTTGAGCAAATGATTACTGGAATGTCGCTAGTATCCGCTCTTTCCTTTAGCTCTCGACAGACTTCAAAGCCGCTGCGGCCTGGCAGCACTACGTCTAGTACCACTACGTCAGGTTTTTGTTTGGTAATCGTTGCCAGAGCTTCTTCCCCGCTTTGAGCGATTAGGACGTTCACTCCGCCTTGCTGCAAGCAGTGAATTAGAACTTGCATATCTGTCAGTGAGTCATCAACAACTAGCGCCGTACCCATAGCATTCACCTCAAAAAAACAGAACTGTTAGTGGTCAGTGGTCGGTAGCAACCGAGAAGCGGGCTAGATTCGGGTCATTAGATGCAGATCCACTGACTGAATTCTCCCTGGATGCGCCCCGATCTGTGGGTGCATGGCTACTACTGGTTACACCCTGGTTACTGGTTACACTCTGGTTTAAGTGCTTACGGACTGCGCCTAGCACTGCTTCAGCTTCTAAAGGTTTGGTGAGAAAATCTGTCGCCCCAGCAGAGCTAGAGCGGAGGCGGCTCACAAACCCGTCATTCCCAGTCAAGATCACAATTGGGGTTTCTCGAAAACAGGAAATTTTGCGTAACTTCTCGCAGATTTCGTAGCCGTTGGCGGTTGGCATGACGAGATCTAGAAAAATTAAATCGGGTTTGCGAGAAAGCAGAATGCTGATTGCCCTAAGCGGATCGTTGACTCCGACAAACTGATAACCCGCAGATGCAATGATTTTTTCCATCATGTTGCACACCCAGAAGCTGTCATCAATACAGGCAATCAATGCATCTGTTGACTTTGCAGGTTCAGGAGTTGCCAAAACTGCTGCTGGGGGAGGTTCTTTTTGCCAGATGGGGGTGGGTAGGTCAGGGATGGTGATGAATCCAATCCAGTCTAGTTGGGCGAATGGTAATAGTGAGGCGGCGATCGCCGCAACATCTCGCTGCATTTGCACAGACAGGTCACGTAAGGTTCGCTGTCCGTCCAGCAGTTCAACCAGATTTTGGTAAAAGCGGGCTGAACTGAGCCGTCGCAACTGTTCTCGCTGTTTAATGACAGGGGCCTTGTTGGGGGAGCAGTCATTGAGATTGGCGGTTTGCCAGGTTTGCCAAAGTTGCTCTACCTGGGCGATCGCCTCTTTCACCTCAACTCGGCACAAGGCAGCAAAAGTGGACAAAGACTCATCCTGATTCACTTGATCGGTCAGGTCTGTGGTCTGAGCTACATCAAACAGCACCTCAATTACAATGTGGCGAATGATGCTTGCCGCCTGCTCACGAGTAATTTTTTGTTGAGTTACCCAAAGGCTTAACAAAGCATATTCCCAGCCGATTGTGAGTGACTCAGCGTTAATCTGGTCTATTTCCAGAGCTGAGGCAATGTCCTCGGTTATCCAGGGACAGTGAGTTGCAAGATTTCTGCGCCACCGCCTGACCGGGTGAACGCCGCCCGTAGCATACACAATAGCGCCCTGAGACAGATGAAAAGTCCACTGCTGTCCCGCTGGGTCTAGATGTACCAGTTGACCGCTAAAGTAAAGCTGCTGCAAGTTTTTGAGAAACCAAACTGTATGTCTCAAAGCACTAAGTCCTCCTCCTGAAAGTGGGAGGGGTATGGGGAAGCATTAGTCCGTCGTTAGTTGCGCTCTAACGATGAATGACGGATGACGAGTAACGAACGACAAGTGACAAATTACACTTGAAAAGCCTGATTGACTGACAAATCTTCTGGTGTAGGTCAATGGCTTTGGGAGTTTTGTCAATCAACTAGCTTGAAAAGCAGTAATCAATCCTTGAATTGGTAGGTTGCAAGCCCTGCTTGTGAAGGTCGATGGACTGCGATTTTTGCTATGAAAAATGCTGACTCTGAGACTGGTAGTGCAAGCCCACATTCTAATCCTGGTTGAAAGGAACAGGTCTGAAATGAGCCAACTGTCAAAACCCAGTAAAAACTTCACTGAGTCTCAAATGATGCTTTAATGTCCTGCGTGTATCGCACCCTAATACGCCTATCGCAGATATGCCATATAATCTTACACTAAACTATGTTCTTGCAAGACGTTAAAACAGAGTTAATAAAATCTTCAAAAACATTATCGGCATAATTCATGATGTGAACTAGTGCATCAAGTTGCTGAGTTTTATGCATAATAAGCTCGGCTGAAATGCTTCTTCTAGTTACTTTCGAGTAGCTATTTGCTGCTTTTTTGTTCCAAAACCATGAACCTTTCTTGTATAAACTGTGTCTCTTTATACCGGAAATATTTGTTTTCCATTAAGGAACATTTGAAATATTAGATGGAGTTGGAACTACGTGATTAAAATTGATAGCTTAAGCAAGAGAATGGAGTAGAAATAATGAATCCAGTCGAAATATGATGGCTGAAGCACCTGTTAATTCAACCCATCCTAAAACTCGCTTAGAGTGGCGTAATTGGTTAAAGGAAAACCACACACGCGACAAAGGAATTTGGCTGATTAGCTATAAGAAAGCGACGGGGAAGCCGCGATTTGAATATGAGGAAGCCGTAGAAGAAGCTTTATGCTTTGGCTGGATTGATAGTAAACCCAGTAAGCTAGATGAGGAGCGATCGCTTCTCTGGTTTGCCCCTCGAAAACCGGGCACCGGATGGTCAAAGCTAAACAAGGAGCGAGTTGAGCGATTGCTTGAACAGGCACTGATGATGCCTGCGGGTCTGGCAAAGGTTAAGACAGCCAAGCAAGATGGTTCCTGGAATGCGCTGGATGCAATCGAGGCGCTAGAAATTCCGCCTGATTTAGAAATGGCATTTGCTAACTATGCCGAGGCAAAGCAAAATTTTGAGGCATTCCCACGTTCGGCTAAGCGAGGCATTTTAGAGTGGATTGCGACTGCTAAACGACCCGAAACGCGAGCTAAACGAGTCAATGAGACTGCACAGCTAGCCTCACAAAATTTGCGGGCCAATCAATGGCGATAGCTAAACACCCAACAATCAGTGACAAATGATCAAAAGCCGAAAACTGTTAAACATCAGTCCTTTTTCTCAGTCTTTTGATCTTGCTCTCTCTGAGCTTCTATCTCTTTCAGAGCTTTGTAAATGCAGAGCTTGGATAGCTCTAGAGTGCTGACTCTATCAGGAATCTTTGACATGGCAAAGGAGGGGATTCGGCTCTTTTCGTAGACTAACAAGTCCGGTAAATTTCTTTCCGTAGGTATACAAATCTGAAACAATTCTTCAAAAATTCCTCAGGGTTGGTGTTGGAGAAAGCAGATGGTAGGTAGCAGGTAGCAGAATCCTCCTTGCCCTTTGCCTGCCGCCTGCTGCCCCTCTACTACGCTCTTCAATTTCCTTCTACGGGTTCTGTTGCTTCGGGTTCACTCGCTGCGGGCGGGGTGACATCAGGTTCCTCAATACTGGGTTCGTCTGCATCAGGCGCGAAAGGGGTTGGTTCAGTTGTGGGTCGCGATCGCCACTCCTCCAGCGGTCGATTTACCGCATTCACAAAGTCTGGAGAAACCAGAAGAATCGTAGTTTCTGCCTCGGCTGCGGATGGCTCTGAGTTAGCTTCAGGATCAGCCTGGGCGTAAATCGCACTATTGTCAAAGTTGGCGCTACCCAAAATCAACTGGTGAGTTTCTTCGGTGTCTAGCACAACATTAATGGTTGCAGATGGCTCATCCAAACCAAATTCTGCTGTGTCAGCCGCAGGGACGGTGAGGGTGCGATCGCTTTCCCCGGTTGCCAACAGGTTCAGCAAATAGGCAACGGACGCATCACTCGCGGGGGCAGATTCCGGCTGCTGCATTTGCCACTGCCCCGCCTCATTCTCGAACGATAGGGTTTGGTCGGGCGTTTCTACAGTAAGAGATTGCACCTGGCTCTCTTCAAACTCAAAGAGGCTGCCGCCAGCCTCCTCGGTCGTTTCTGGGCTAGAGGAGTTGCGGGTTTCGGTGAAATAGACAACCCCGCCTAAGAGGATGGCGATCGCCACCAGTGCCAAAGTAGTCGGCTTAAATTTCATTTGAGCTTACTCCTTATCGCCGCCGCAGCCAGACTACGATCGCTGCCCCAAAACCCAGTACGGGCAAAATCACCAGGGCGGTGAGGGCGGAAATGATTTGCTGCTGAGGGGTCATGAGAATGCGACGGTTGGTTGCCTCTTTAGGACGGATGGAAAGCTCCTGAGTATCTTGCTGGCTTAACCAGTTTACCGAGTTGAGAAATACGTCACCATTTAGCTGCTGCTCAAATATTCCATCTGTAGCAAAGCTAGAGTTGCCAATTACAACCAGCCTTGCCTCCGATGCGCCTGCGTTCTCGTCATCCGACTCGGTCGCCGCTGCCTCATCTTCTGGCTCAGGTGCTTCTAGATCTGCTGCCTCATCGGGTGATGCTTCCGGGGAAGGGGAAGGCTCAGTTGCTTCTGTCTCGTCTGGTGCTGGCGCTGGGGGTGAATTTTCAGCAGCAGGCGTGGGGCTTGCTTCGGTTTGAGGAGCTTCGGTTTGAGGAGCTTCGGTTTGAGGAGCTTCAGTTTCAGTGACGGGGCGGCTTAGCGCTACGCCCAGCGTTAGTGAACCCTGTGGCGCAAGATTGGGATCAAAGTTTAGCTCACCGCTTTCGGGAATGGGCTGTGCCTGGACGCGATCGCCCGTCAACAGCAGCGGCGAAGCCTGTACGTCTGGGGCTTCGCTTACGCCAATGGGTCGAGCCAGCGGGTAAAAGGAGATGCCGTCACCAAATTCTTCGGTAATCGGGTGAACGCCATATTGGGTCACGATCGTCACGGCTGCATTAACTCCGGCCGCTTGCCCATTGGGGTCAATAATCAGGCGATCGTCCAGACTGATGCCCCAGTCTTGCAGCAGTTCTCCTAGACCCGGATCGGTGTCGGGGTCAAGCAGCAGCAACAGTCCACTCTGACGCTGAAGATAGTTTTCCAGAGCCGTGACTTCTGACTCCAGCAGTTCTCGCTGGGGGCCAGCTAACACCAAAACGGTTGTATCTTCAGGAATGTCTGGATTTTCAGCAAGATTCAGCGGTTCGGCAACAAAGTTTTCCTCACTTAGCCCGCTCAGCGCCTGAGAGAAGCTGCCTTGCCCCGGTTCTAGCGATCGCTCTCCATGACCTTGAAGAAAATAAACTTTGGGCTGACGTGCGATCGCAGCTTGCCCAATCGCGTTAGTAAGCCTGCGCTCTGACAGCGGTTCCTGGGTGATTTGCTGAAGAAATGTGCGGTTCTCGCCTTTTTCCAGGTAAACTTCACCCGCCTGCTGCATCCCAAATTCGCGGGACAGTCCCGGTCGTGCATTGGGGTCAACATATTCAAAGCTAAACTGACTGCTCTGCCGCTGATAGTTTTCCAGCAGCCTGCGGTCATTCGGGTTTGGCGTAATTGCAAATACCCAAACTTTGACAGGTTGCTCCAGGTTTTGCAGCACCTCCTGCGTCTGGGGCGAGAGCGTAAATAGTTGATTCTCGGTCAGGTCAACCTGCTTGGAGTAGCGCACACCCAGGAAATTGATCAGTCCTAAAATCACTAGAACCGCTAGCGTTGCAGCCAGGGCATTAGTTCCAGCCTGAGTAGAACGGCGACCCAAAAATCCCTTTAAGAAACTGGACTCAAAGAATAGCCAGATTCCTATAGTGACGATTCCTGTGATGATTAAAGCTAGAGGGAGGGGAACCCAACTTCCAGCAATGACTCCGGCTGAAAGCCCCATGACGACCAGTGCCGGACCTAGCCAAAATAGATATTTGAGATGCTTCCATTTAATGGCGGTTTTCATGAGGGGTGAGAAAAATTTAGGAATTAGGAATTTCAAAATTCGGAGTTGAGGAAATCCGGGTTAAGTGGATTGTCGGCTCACGATCGCTGGAAGCGGAAGGTTTCGATAGATTGAGCAGTCAGGAAGAGTCCCAGCAGGATGTAGCTGGCAAACAGAATCAGTCCGCTGGTGTTAACGGTGCCTTGAATCAGGTTGGTGTAATGCTTGAGTAAGGAAAGGTGCCCTACGGCTTCTCCGACCCAGCCGCTGAGACCTCCGGCGATCGCTTCAATAATCCACAAAAACAAGATCAGCGTGAAGGTGAGAATCGCAGCCAGGAGGGTGCTGTCGGTCAGCGAGGAAACAAACATTCCCAAAGACAGCACCCCAGCCGCTAATAGAATCAAGCCTGCGTGACCCAGCAGCATGATGGTGGGCTGTAGAGGCGGGTCGGCAGCGCTGAGGGCGATCGCCTCATAGATCAGCAGCGGCAGCACCATCGTAATAAAAAAGGTTAGAACTCCCAACAGTTTACCGAGCGCCACGGCCCAGTTAGTGATGGGGGAAGTGGCAAGCAGTTCCAGGGTGCCACGCTTGCGTTCTTCAGCATATAGCCCCATTGAGAGCATCGGCAGCAAAAACAGGGAAAGTGAACCCAGCACTCCCAGGTAGGCATTCAGGAATTCGTAAGCCACATCGACTGGTTCGGTTACGCCCATCTGATCGCGCAGGGCAATCTGAGCAATTAATCCGGAGGGGCTAAACAGCAGAATCGCAAAAAACACGCCGCTGAGCAACCAGAAGACTCCCGCAATCACATAGGCAAAAGGGGAAGCAAAGTAGCTTTGTAGCTCTTTCCGGTAGATCGCCAAAATGTTTCCTAAGATGACACGCATCTAAGCTGCTTCTCCTTCTGACGAGTTTTTCGGTAAATCTGATGAGTTTTCTGGTGGTGATGGGGCTGACACCTCGGATAGATCGGATTCTGCGAGTTCTAGCTCTGCTACGCTTCCGTCGGGTGTTTTCTCCTCGGTGGTTAATTCCAGGAACACATCTTCCAGGCTGACCTGAATTCGCCTCATTTCGTACAGCCCCAGCCCAGCCCCCACGATCGCCGCTGCTACGTCTCGCCCCGGATCAGCTTCAGGTATGGCGGTGACGCAGATTTTATAGTGGTTTTGAGGCAGCATTTCAACGGCGATCGCCTCTACAGACTGCACTCCAGGCAAACTCTGTAGCCTCTGCTGCACTGCCTCAAAATTGCCTTCCACCTCTAGCTCATAACCCTCGCCGCTTCTAAGCTGTGCCACCAGTTGATCGGGCGTATTAGTCGCAACAACTCGCCCTTTGTTGATAATAGCAACGCGGCTACAGGTCATGCTGACCTCTGGCAAAATGTGAGTTGAGAGGATGATCGTGTGATCTCCCGCCAGACTTTTAATCAGATTGCGAACATCAATAATCTGGCGGGGGTCAAGCCCAACCGTCGGTTCATCCAGAATGATCGCAGGCGGATCGTGAACGATCGCCTGAGCAATTCCCACCCGTTGCCGAAAACCTTTCGACAATTTGCGAATTAAAACGTTGCGCTTTTCCTCCAGGTTGCAGCGAGTCAAGGCAGATTGGACTTGGTTAGAGCGATCGCCCGCCGCCACGCCCTTCAGCCGCGCCACAAAATATAGGAACCCTTCAACAGTCATGTCAGGGTAGAGCGGTGGCGTTTCAGGCAGATAGCCAATTCGTCTGCGGACTGCCATCGAGTCTTCATGCACATCAAACCCAGCCACCCTGGCCGTGCCGCCCGTTGCAGGCAAGTATCCGGTTAGAATCCGCATCGTCGTGGTTTTTCCGGCTCCATTGGGGCCAAGAAATCCCAAAATTTCCCCTGGCTCCACCGCAAACGTGACATCCTGGATTGCCGGGGTCGAGCCGTAGACCTTGCTCAAATGCTCAACTTCAATCATCTGACTTTAACTCCAGGGCGTTTTTCACTTCACCAACCCTAATCTAACCCGATGTAATTCAATCGAGTTTAATTCAACATCATAGATTACCAGAATCAGTTGTAGCTAAAGTGACAGAGATATGGACGGGATGTAATGATGATTTCGTGCGCTCAGCTGACGAAATCATCATTACAAACTTCTACACCATCCCCCATCGATCCAGCAAAAACGCATACTCAAACGCAATTTCCTTCAGTCGCTCGTAGCGGCCGGATGCGCCGCCGTGCCCTGCACCCATGTTGGTTTTAAGCAGCAGAATGTTGCTGTCGGTTTTGAGCGATCGCAATTTTGCCGTCCACTTGGCAGGTTCCCAGTACTGCACACGGGAGTCGTTTAAGCCAGCGGTAATCAGAATGTGCGGGTACTCCTTCGCTTCTACATTGTCGTAGGGCGAATAGGATTTCATGTAGTCGTAGTAGGTTTTGTCGTTGGGGTTGCCCCACTCTTCCCATTCCAGTGCGGAGAGCGGTAGGGAGGTATCTAAAATGGTGCTGACGACATCGACAAAGGGAACGTGAGCTACCACGATATTGAATAATTCGGGGCGGGCGTTGATCACCGCTCCCATGAGTAAGCCACCTGCACTGCCACCGGAGATGGCAAGGCGATCGCTCGATGTCCAGCCTTCAGCAATCACGTGTTCGGCACAGGCAATAAAGTCGGTGAAGGTATTTTTCTTTTTCAGAAACTTACCGTCTTCGTACCACTTGCGCCCCATTTCAGCGCCGCCGCGAATGTGGGCGATCGCCATCACCACGCCCCGATCCAGCAGAGACAGCCGATTTGACGAGAATGACACCGGATAGCTGAAGCCATAGGAGCCATAGCCCGTCAGCAGGAATGGATTCGCGCTGTTCTTCTCAATTCCTTTCTTGCAAACGATTGAGATGGGAACCGGAGTGCCATCCGCAGCAGTGGCGGTAATCCGTTCGCTCACATACTGAGCTTTGTCATAGCCGCCCAAAACGGGAGTTTCCTTCTTTAGCTCCCGTTCCCGCGTCTCCATATTGTAGTCATAAATGGAGTTGGGCGTGACTAGCGAAGTGTAGCTAAATCGCAAAGTGGTGGTGTTAAATTCCGGGTTGCCGCCAGGAGAAACGTCGTAGGTTGGTTCCGGGAATTCAATATCGTGTTCGTCGCCTGTTGACAACTGCCGAACTCGAATCGTAGGCAAGCCTGCTGCCTGTTCATAAATTACCAAATGGTCCGCAAAGGCACTCACGCCCGATATCATTACGTCTTCACGATGGGGAATCACCGTCTGCCAGTTTGCTTTGTCGGGGGAATCCACTGGCGCTTTCATCAGCTTGAAGTTGATTGCATCATCGTTCGTAACAATATAGAAGTGGTCACTGTGATGCTCAATGCCGTATTCCATACCGGGCGATCGCGGGTGAATAACCCGAAACTCATCCGTTGGGTTTGACGCATTCAGGTAGTGAACTTCAGAGGTAATTTTGCTCTCCAGGTGCAGCAAAATGTAGGTTTCGCTGCGAGTCTTGCCAACGCCCAAAAAGTAAGAATCATCCGCTTCGTGGTAAATCAGCACGTCCTTCTCGGTCGCATTGCCCACCTCATGCCGAAACAGCTTAAACGGGCGGTTGGTTGCGTCTACCTGCGTGTAAAACACGGTTTTGCTATCGTTTGCCCAGGCAAAGGAGGGCGACGTTTCGGCAATGCTTTCAGCAGAAAGTTCGCGGGTTTCCAGATTGAGGAAAAACAGCGTGTAGCGTTCTGAACCACTAGTGTCAACCGAATAGGCCAATAGCTGATGATCAGGACTAACCTGCAATAGCCCAAGCTCAAAAAACTCATGCTCTGCGGCGAGTTGGTTTTGGTCAAGCAGCACTTCTTCCGATGCATCCAGGCTGCCTTGCTTGCGGCAATAAATCGGATATGCTTTGCCTTCTTCGGTGCGCGAATAATAATAAAAATCGCCTTTACGATAGGGCACTGACAGGTCGGTTTCCTGAATCCGAGCCAGCATTTCTTGGTAAAGTGCAGTTTGCAGTTCTTCCGTGTGCTGCATCACAGATTGGGTGTAAGCATTTTCTGCTTCTAGATAGGAAATAACTTTGGGATCTTGGCGATCGCGCATCCAAAAATAATCATCATTCCGCTGATCCCCATGTAGCTCATGCACATAAGGCTGCTTTTCTGCTACGGGAGGAAATGTTTTCTCTAAGGAAATGGCTCGATTCATGTTGGGTAGAAACCTCCTGTGCAGTTGCCGTGAATGAACCTTTGATTGAATAGCCCTTTAAATTTATTGGCGATCTTAAGTTTGCCTCAAAAGGGATAGTCTATGAGGCTTGAATCGGATAGGACGGGGATGAGGGCAGTGCAAAATACCCTATAACAATATTAAGGCTGTGCGCTTTATTCAGGCTGTGCGCTTTACGCCGCTTCCTTTTTTGTACTTGTGCGAGTGCAGCTACTATGTTGCTCAGCCAGCAAGATCGCGGCGTAATTTTCCTGAATGAGTAAGTTTTGCCTGCTAGAGTAATCTGAGCAAAGGCTTTAGAATATCTGGCATTTGCCTAATGCACCTGGAGTGCGAGAATTTTACTCTAAGGAATGGGAATTAAATAAGATCGAGATTGGGTAGGGGCGGGTTTTGCCGTCAAATTCATGGCACAGTGCCGATTGATCTGCTAAACCCGCCCGTACAATTTGCGGATTTATTAAATTCACAATCCTAAGAGGGTGCAGCCAGATTTGCAGTTAAACGATCCCTTAAAGTCCATTGAAGATTGAGTATGAAAAGTAAGATTGCCCTCAGCTTGGTGTCTCTTCCCAGCTTGACTGGGGCGATGCTGTCTTTGCTGGTTGTATCCAGTTCAGCCCATGCGGGTGTGACGGTGGCTGATCCCGTTGAGCCAGTGACGTGCGATCGCCCTTCCCAGCTTCAACCCCAATTCACCTGCACACGAGTCGCTCCCTCGGGACCTGTTGCAACCCTTCCGGCTCCTGTCAATATTCCGGTTATGGGTTCGACTCAGCAGGCTAGCAGTTCGCCTCCAGCGTTTGTTAATGCCTCAATTACTGACGACTCCAGGGTTTATGAAAACCCGGATGCCGAATATCCCATGCTGGCTTTTAGCGAAGCAGAAAGCGATGCGGCTGTGGCGCTGTTTGGCTGTGACTGCCCTGCCTGCATGAATTCATTGCGGCAGTTGCGAAATCTGGCTCCTGTCACCACCGACGGCAGAGACGCTTGCTGGACGGTCGTTCAACGCCAGTTTCGCCGTGACCCCGCTGAGGTGATCGAGGCGCTTTCCGCTGCTGAAAATAATCAGACGGAGTTTTATTTTGAACTGGAGACGGTGAACTAACCAAAGCCTTTGGCTCGACTGGATTCTGACCAGATCAGCAGTTCGCCGTTTTGTCCTCCAGCGGCTAGTTTTTGATCGCCCGGTTGCCATGCCACACAGGAAAATCCCTGCGGCGCTCCTTCTAGAATTTGGACGACTTTTGAGGCTTGCTGCCATAGCCCAACCCAGCCGTCGCTGGCGGCAGATGCCAGAAGTGCAGTACCCGGTTGAAAGGCGATCGCCTGCACCATTTCTTCATGCAAGTTCAGCACGTTTGCGCCCCAACCGACTGATTCATCGGGATGTTTTGCCCAGACGACTAGCCCCTCCTGACTGCTGGTGACGAGCAGCGGCGCACCTGTTTTCGTGAGAATGTCTGACCAGGCTAACTGCCGCACTTTTCCCGGAAAGCCCTGCATCTGCCAGGGAAAGGGGTTGCCCCACTGCCAGACCAGCAGCGTTCGATCCATGTTGCCGGATGCCAGATAGTCTCCGTTGGGCGACCAGGCGATCACCACACTTGCGGCAGTCAGTTCCCAGGTGGTCGGGTCGTTGTTCCAGTCTTCGCGGCTCCAGGTTTTGACGGCGCGATGCCCTGCTACTGCCAGAAATTCTCCCTGGGGATGCCACGCTAAATCTAAAACAGATGATGCCTCAAAGTGCAGAGTGGCAACCACTTCGTTAGCTTCAACGTCCCAAATCTGAGCGTAGCGTCCCAGACTGAATGCCAGTTCGTTATGTTTGGGATTCCAGGCGAGGCGATCGATCCAGGCAGGGGCATTGTCGATGGTGCTGACGAGTGTGGGTTCAGCCTCAAGCCGCCAGATTTTGACACAGCCATCTTGCCCACCTGCCGCCAAAAATTGCCCATCCGAGGAGAAGCCCAGACAGTCGAGCGATCGCCCCTCCCCCGCCTGGACAGCCTTAAGCGATCGCGTCTCAACATTCAGCAGGGCAACTTCCCCTGCCGCAGAACTGGCGATCAACATTTGACCATCGGGTGACCAGGCGATCGCCGTCACATAGTCATTCAAACTGCCCTGCCAGAACGGTTTCACAAGTTGACGATTAGCTGAACCTACACTAGACACGCCCGAAAATCCTCTCTTAATTGAGTTTCGTCTAAGTTACGACCGATGAAAACCAGTTCATTTTTGCGAGTTTCATCCGGCTTCCAGGGGCGATCGGGTCTACCGTCAAACAGCATATGTACGCCCTGGAAGACAAATCGCTGGTCGGAACCTGCGATATTCAAAATGCCTTTCATCCGAAAAATGTCAGTTCCCTGAGTTCGCAGCAAATCGCTCATCCAGGCTTGCAGCTTTTCGCCGTTAATCGCGCCCGATTCGACCAGCGCTACCGAAGCAACCGTTTCGTCATGCTCGTGAGCATCTTCGTTCAGAAACTCTGGGTCAATTTCTAGCGCCCGCTGGAGGTCAAACGCGCCCACGCCCAAGACAGAATCCATCTCAATCGAGCAGTTTTGGGTGTGATAGATTTTGGCGATCGCATTCATCCCTCGAATCCGCTGCTCCAGTTCTTGCAATTGGGCTGGCTCAACCAGATCGGTTTTGTTCAGTAGAATCACATCGGCAAAGGCAATTTGCTCCTGCGCCTCGCTGCTGTCCCAGTGATCCCAGATGTGTTTGGTGTCCACCACCGTCACCACCGCATCCAACTGCATCTGAGAATTGACATCTTCATCCACAAAAAAAGTTTGAATTACCGGAGCCGGATCAGCCAATCCAGTCGTTTCAATCACCAGATGGTCAAACTTGTCGCGGCGACGCATCAAGTTGCCGATAATGCGAATCAGGTCGCCCCGCACCGTACAGCAGATGCAGCCATTGTTCATCTCAAAAATTTCTTCATCAGCATCGATCACTAGCTGGTTGTCGATGCCTACTTCGCCAAACTCATTCACGATCACCGCAACTTTCTTCCCGTGTTCGTGGGTAAGAATGCGGTTCAGCAGCGTTGTTTTCCCGGCCCCCAGGTACCCAGTCAACACCGTGACAGGAACAGCCTCAATAGCAGCGTTAACCATAGCTCAAACCCTTTTGCTTAATTACAGAATGATAACCATTATCACTCTTTTAGGCCAGTCGTGCAGTATGCGACTCTAATCCTATAGCGGTAGCCATATTGATTAGGACATTTTGGCGGCGCGGCGGAGCCGCGCCGCCAAAATGTCCTTGTCCTAACCTAGCTGACTACAGCTATAACAATCGCTTGAAGGGGGACGTGGTTGGGGCGATCGCAAAACCGAGAGTAAAGTCAATCGACTTATCAATACGCAATGTGCAACTTTTTCAGGCTCAGTGGGATAGGCATCTTGCCTGTCCAAATTACAGCAACTTTCAATTGCCTAAGCCACAGTTTTTTTGTTGTGTGCCGCACTCAGCATCGCACACAACAAAAAATCTAGACACATTTGAGCGCAAAGCGCTGTAAGCAGGCAAGATGCCTGCTCCACTTGATTCATGAGGAAGCTAGCATGAGAGAACCGCAGATTATTTACTTAATGGGACTGTTTGAGGAAGTAAAAAACAATTGCTGGAGGTCTGCCATCCACTGTTTAGTTCCAAAAACTCCAACAGGCAAACCCGCTACGCTGAAATCCGTATCCAAGATTTCCCAATGTAAACCCATCTCCTATAGAAGTCACTTCCACTTGAGACAATTCTGCTGCCCCTACCCCTGCTAATCCTTGAGCAATCTCTGGTGGAAAACTAAAAATTGCTCCACTCTGCAATTGGATAAATCGTCTAACCCTGTTTCAGCCATTCCATTCCTCTCATCTAAGACGACCTCATTGGGTTGCAGAACAGGAACCTGGACTTCACATTTGCCAGGATGGATAAGTTCAACAGGGATGCCTTGCATGAGGACGTGAAAGACTTGCAAGAGTTAGGTTTGCTGTGATTGTTGTGAGTAATACTTCACCCATTTCTAATTTGATTGTTGTAGGTCATATTAATCTTTTACACTAACTATTCAAGACGGTTTTGATCCCAGAAGTGGTTTATCAAGAACTACTTGCAAATGGAGAAAATCATGTTGTAACTCAAACAGCGAAGATGTTGAGCCTGTTAGTATATTGGGAGACTGAGAGCTTGTAGGAGAGGGTTCGCTTCTGTCCGACGTAATAGATGCGGTCGGCTGTTCGACTTGAGGAGGTGAAGAAGTGATGCTAGGTTGAGAAATGGATGGTAGGTTGCCAGCCCAGACGTATTGTTCACAAGTAGTTTTGGCTTGCCGAGCAACGTCAGTTTTAGGGCTAACGAGGATAGGGTGATAGCGTAAACGATTACAGGCAATTTGCAGCCATTCATCCATGCTTTACCGATCAACTGAAATCGGATTAGTTGGAAACCCCAAGACGTAGCTTTGCATCCGTCCTTGCCTTTACCTGACAAACTTCGCTACGAACATACTCAATCATTGCCTGAAAATCATTAATGACTAATTGAGAATTTGCCAGAGTCAAAATAGGAATATGCACAAACATACAGAGACAGTCTGAATTAGCCTCCCGTAAGTGTTTTAGCGTCGCAAAATACAATGCTTCGCAAACAAATTGTCCTGCATCATGGCTAATTTCAGTAAACTCCAGCCCTTCAATCAGCTTCCTCAGCTCGACTTTTGCATGGAAAACTGTTTCACCTGCGATCGCCCTTGATTCCACAGTCAACTTCTGGCGAGACTCTGCCATACCGCACAGAATGATTGCGTCTGGTTGAAGCTGGTTAAAATGGGCGATCGCCTGCTCTGGTGCCAATCGAAAATCAACCGGGAGTTGCCTCAAAAAAAACAGATCTGCTGAAGAATGCTTCTGAATTTCTATCAGCAAATCATCCGACGCATTCGATTGCTGATGCGCCTTCCAGGTCGTAAAAGAAGTGAGTAAGATTCGAGTCACAGAATTTAACAAAGATCAAAATCGCGAGCCTTACGATCAAAATATATCCATCTGAGCCATACTTCCACCATTGGCTAATTCGAGGTATCGTTATGCCTTCTCCATTTCCGGGAATGAATTCCTATTTAGAAGATCCTGACTTAACGAGTAGGATGGAGGGAGCCATCACTTCCAGGAGCAGGAAATGACTGTTATTGCCGTTGTCGATTATGACATGGGAAACTTGCACTCTGCTTGCAAAGGCTTAGAGAAAGCAGGTGCCACCCCAAAAATTACCGACTCCGCCCAAGAGTTAGAACGAGCCGATGCGGTCGTTTTGCCCGGAGTAGGCGCGTTTGACCCAGCAATTCAGCATTTGCGATCGCGCGACTTGATTCAACCCATCAAACACATCATCGCCAGCGGCAAACCCTTCCTGGGAATCTGTTTGGGCTTACAGATTCTTCTAGAAAATAGCGAAGAAGGTCACGAACCAGGACTGGGAATCATTGCGGGAACCGTGCGCCGCTTTCGTCCAGAATCCGGTATTACCATTCCTCACATGGGCTGGAATCAGCTTCAGTTCACTCAACCAATTCCCCTGTGGCAACCGCTTCCGGCTAACCCCTGGGCATACTTTGTTCACTCTTATTACGCCGATCCAACTGATCCTGAAATCACCGCAGCCACGATTATGCATGGTAGTCAAACGGTTACAGCGGCGATCGCCCACCAAAACCTAATGGCAACCCAATTTCACCCCGAAAAGTCCTCAACCACCGGGCTGCAAATCCTCTCTAACTTCGTTGCCCACGTTAACAGCCTGCAACTTGTGAATGCTCGGTAAGGGCGTTTCGCAAAACGCCCTTACCGGTATTTTGTTCTCTGGAAATCTTCTAACACATCCTACGTAGCGCTATCATTCAGCCCGACAGAGTTTTGGCTTTGGGCAGAGTTCACATCAGGTTCACAAAAATCTACGGATAGATGTCCGTTAGATCGACTGAATCAGGGGAATATTGAAGACAAGAGTAACTCCAGGTAAACGAATCCGTAAAATTGCCCTGTCAATATCAACGGATTTTCCTGTAAAAATTGCGTCTGTTGCCTGGGTTACTCAAGCCTTCACTGATATTCACCCCAGTCAAAAGAACTCTTATGGTGACTGCAACCCGCTCCAATTCTCAAGTTTCGGCTAAATTGAGAAACCCCAAGAAGCACAATCACTATGGATTTCGTGATTTCTTCCAGTTTGATCCTGACAAAGGCACGATTACAGACTGGAACAGTAGCCAAAACATTTTCACCACCGAAGACTTCATCATTGGCTTGGTAGAAGGTCTAGAAGAAGAAGTAGGTGACGCTTCTGCCGCCACGATGTACACCATCGGCTGTGAATGGGGACAAAAAGACGCTTTTTTCTTTGAAAAGTGGTTTGAGAAAGAATATGACCGCAGCGTTCGCCAAACCAATCTGCTGTTTCTCCTGGAAACCTGGTGGTGGCCCTTCACCTCTCAAGGCTGGGGGCGGTGGGAAGTCGATATGGGCGATCGCAAACAGGGCTTTATGTTCATCAATATCTTTGACTCCGCCGTTGCTCGGACGTTGGGCGACGTAGGCAAGCCCGTTTGTCACATCTACGCGGGACTGTTTGCGGGTTTCTTCACCGAGTTGGTCAAAAAACAGCTTGGCTGCATCGAAATCCAATGCTACTCAATGGGCGAAACCTACTGTAAATTCCTCTTGGGCAGCCAAGATCGGATTGATGCAGCCTCTTTCTGGCTCAATGAAGGCGCAACCGCTAGAGACATTGAGAAGCGCTTGCGGGGTGGAGAACTGTTGAGATGAGCAGCACAACCCTGGCACATACCAACAGAAAGACTCATGGGATGAGTGGCTCCACACCAACTCAAAATTCCTGGTTACAGCAAACGGTCCATCAGTTTTTCACCGCCTTCAACTGGGAAGGGCATTCTTCAGAAGTGCAGGAACTCAAACTTACGGCTCTCCAGGGCAGTGATGCCCCACTCAGCTTGACTCTGACTGTCAGTCAATTTTTCAGCGCGATCGCCTGGGATGGAAATGCGATCGCCATCACTCCTGCTCCAGCAACCTCTACCACATCATCTAACGAAGACTTCACCCTAGAAGACTTCTCCGACCTCTTCTAACCTCCAACCTAGCCCATTCATTCTCCATTCATCCTTCACCCTTCCTCCCATGCATCCCCAACTCGAAACCATCTTCGACGAAGCAGAAAATCGCTACCTCAAGCCAGAGGAACTCAACCTTTTAGGTGAATACGTAGACTCTCTCCCTGAACGGCTAGAAGCCTATCGCAGCCTGCGCGATCGCGAACTCAAGATTATGCAGTCGGTTGCAGATCAGCTTCAGCTAGAACTGCCTCAAGAAAACGTTGAAATGCTCGAACGCAGCATCAAAAACGCGCTGCTAATGTTGCGCTATTGTGCGATGGGGATGCTGCTCAACGACGAAGCCTTTGTCCAAGAAAGGTTATTAGGCTGGTTGAGCCAAACTGTTCAGGTCTACGACACCCGTTCCGTTGATGCAGTACTATATCGACTCCTCAATCAGCGCCTCAAGCAAGCCCTCAACCCCAGACATCTAGCCCTACTAGGTGCCATGCTGCTGCTAGCCCAAAATACTCTACAGCAACCCGCAAGCGCCGACACCAGGCGCTAGATTTTGTTATTTGTCATTTCACTCTCCACCCCCAGAAAACATGATTTCCGTTGCTGACTTACTTACAAATAACCGTATTCCTAGCAATTACTTCGCAACTGATGCCTATGTGCGGGGTGATCTGGAGTTGGGCCTGCTGGAAAACCGTCAGGGCGATCGCCTGCTTGCTGTCCCTGAGACCCTAATTCAAGGCATCTACGCTGGACTAGATAAGGAAACAGGGCAAGCATCGCGCTTGGTGTTATTTAACTGCGGTCGCTGGTGGGGCAAAAATTTCTACGTTCGCTTTTGTGAGCAACTGACAGACTACTACAGCGTCTCACCTGCTGATATGCCAATGGTCGAATTTCTCCAAGCCATGCAGCAATGCTGGATCACTCACGGCTGGGGCAAAATTGAGCTTGACCAGAGCTATCAGCATCGCGGGTTTTTAGTCATCAAAATTTGGAATTCTCCCTTTGCAAAACTGGCTCCTCAAGGGAAGCAGCCCGTCTGCTTCCTGGAAGCCGGAATTTTGAGCGCTTTCTTTAGCCAACTGACGGGGCGAGAACTGCACTGCATCCAGACAACCTGTGAATCTCTTGGATCTGACTGTAATCGATTTGTGATTGGCTTGACCAAGCGACTAGAGCCTGCGGAAACCCTAGTTACAAACCTGGATCATGAAGCGATAATACAGCAGATTTCTAGATAATGCAGCAGATTTTTAGTTGATATTCAGAATGAATCCTGGTGCAACAAGGGGCTTAAGCCCCTTCTCTATAAAGCTTTGCAAAGAATAGAATGAGCTAAATTTGTATATTTAATTTGCCTAGCTATGGCTGGCGCTATTTATAGCTGTAGTCAGCTAGGTTAGGACATGGGCATTTTGGTGGCGCGGATCCGCCGCGCCACCAAAATGCCCTAATCAATATGGCTACCGCTATATCTAAAAACTTAGACCAAATTTCCACTAATTTTGTTAGGTTCTATAGATCAAGCTATGGAAGTTTGTCGTCGTCGTGCCCAGCCAACTTGGAAGTGAGTTAAAGCAATCAAAGTATCGGCTCCTCGGACTGGTGGGGCAAGGGCAATTTGGTCGCGTTTTTTGCGCGGTGCATCGACGAACGGGTCGTCTGGTGGCGCTGAAGAATCTGGAGCATCAGCGATTTCCAACGCACAAGTTTTTGCGTGAACTGCGGTTTTTGCTGAGCTTGCAGCACGAGAATATTGTCACCTGCCAAGCATTGGAACACACTCGTACCGGGCGCTACCTGGTAATGGACTACTGCGAGGGAGGCACCCTTCGCAACCTGATGTCTGGCGACAGTTTCCTAAATTTGCCTCAAAGCCTAAAGCTAGTAGCTGACATTTTGGCAGGGTTAGACCATGCCCATAGTCGTGGCATTGTTCACTGTGACATTAAGCCAGAGAATATTTTGCTGAATTTGCAGCCATCAGGCTGGACGGCACGAATTTCTGATTTTGGCATTGCTCGGCTGAATCAAGAATTGGTTGAGCGGGGAATGGGGAACACAGGTTCACCTGCTTACATGGCTCCAGAGCGCTTTTATGGGCAATATTCGCCTGCTTCTGATCTTTACTCAGTCGGCATTTTGCTGTTTGAACTGATTACTGGACATCGCCCATTTTCGGGTACGCCAGCGGAGCTAATGTCGGCACACCTGAATCATCCCTTAAAGCTGCCTGATTCGATTCCTCCGGCGTGGCAGCCGATTTTGATTACTTCATTGCAAAAGCTTCCGGCGCGGCGGTTTCGCTCTGCGGCTGAGATGCTGTCTGCCTTGCAAATTGTGGCGGTGGAGCAGGGGTTTGGCTCTTTACTGGAATCCCAGGCAAATGTGCCGTTGCTGCAACCCAAAAGACCTGCTCCGGTTTGCGAGTTTCGCTTTCAGCAATGTGAGCCGTTGCCGCACGCGATCGCCCATTTGACGCTGGCTCCACAGACTAACACGCCGTTGCAGCGATCGCACTCCATTCCACTAGCAAATTTGTGTTGGACAACAGGCACTCAAGTTGCTCATCAACTGCTTCCGGCTGAGACTTTGGTGGGGGCGGGTGATTTGCGCCAAACCTGGCATACGGTTTTGGCTTCACCTGTGCGAAATTTGTGGCTATGTTCTCAGGGTTGTTTTGCGGTCACGGCTGAGGCGGTTTATTTCTTGCCTTTGTTTAATCTGGCGGCTCATCCAACTCCGCAATTGGTGACAATGCCAGGTCAGGATTTTGTTGCGGCGGCAAAGGGAAGTTGGTTAGCTACCCTGACAACGCCTCTTGATGCTGAGGTGAATATTTTGGAGTTTTGGCGGTTTTCTGAAGTAGAGCCTGAATTCAAGCCTTCCGCGCGGCCAATCAAGCTAACCCTGAAGGGGCATCCTTCCACAATTAAGCTGATTGCGCTAGATTCTCGTCATGTTGCGGTTGCTTCTGGCTTGCCGTCTCGAACGGTGTCGCCTTCTACTAAACCAGAGCAAAACCATTCTGCAACCTTGATTGAGGGGTTTACTCGACGGGGCGATCGCCTCGGTTCTCTAGTTTTGCCTGTCCCGATTGGGCAAGCGATTCCAACGGCTGTTCCTTATCAACTGCTGGCGACGGATTTGCAAAATCCTCAGTCTATCCTGCTGATTGACCTGAAACCCTTCAGAATTGCGCGGCTGGGAGTTGAAATTGTGCCTGAGCTTTTGCTGGCTACCCGTTGGGGCTATATTCTGGCAGATAGCGAAGGGCAAATCGTACTTCTAGACCGTGAAGGTCAGCAAATTAATCGGATTGATGGCCCAAATCACATTACGGCGATCGCCCCATTCGACCAAAGTAATTTGCTCATCGCTACCTGGGACGGAGAGAAGGGCAATCTCTACACCGTTGATCTCATGCAGCTAGACATCGATTTATTGTTTTAGAGTATATAGCAGTCTTAATTGCTGTCAGGTGTTTGTTAGTGGCTATGTTGAATGAATGGCTAACGCCCAGTCATTTTGTGATATTGGGGCTGTTGTTTGGGTTTGCGATTGCCCACAGCGGTTTGGCGGCATTGCGTCCTCGTGCTGAGAAACTGGTTGGGGCAAGACTCTACCGCATTTTTTTTGCACTGGTGAGTTTGCCCCTGGCAACAGTTCTAATTATTTATTTCATCAATCATCGCTATGACGGGCTACAGCTTTGGCAGTTGCAGGGCATTCCTGGAGTAGAAATTGCGGTGTGGACGCTCTCGGCAATTTCCTTCATTTTTCTCTATCCGGCAACTTTTAATCTGCTAGAAATTGCGGCAGTTCAGAAGCCTCAGGTGCATCTGTTTGAAACGGGGATCATTCGGATTACTCGTCACCCGCAGATGGTCGGGCAAATAATCTGGTGTGTTGCCCATGCGCTGTGGCTGGGAACGACGTTCATGCTGGTCACGTCGGCGGGGCTGATCCTGCATCATTTGTTTGGCGTGTGGCATGGCGATCGCCGTCTGCAAGCCCGCTATGGCGAATCTTTTGAAACCTTAAAATCTCGAACTTCGATCATGCCATTTTTGGCAATTCTTCAAGGGCGGCAAACCCTTGATATTAAAGAGTTTTTGCGTCCTGCATATGTGGGTGTAACGGCTTTTGTGCTGTTACTTTGGTGGGCACATCCAATTTTGATCCGTGCGACAGGGAGCGTAGGCTGGTAGCATGATCCCAAAGCAGATTTTAAACAAGAAATTTAGAGGGATCATGGTGCTAGCGGTTAGCGAAAAAACATTTAAAGAAGAAGTTTTAAATGCCTCTACCCCTGTTTTAGTCAATTTTTGGGCCCCCTGGTGCGGACTGTGTCGCCTGATTAACCCGATGCTAATGAAGTGTCAGACCGAGTGCGGGTCTGAGATCAAGTTAGTGAGCATTAATGCAGACGAAAATTTGCGGCTAGCCAACGCCTATCGGCTGACGAATCTACCCACTGTCATCGTGTTTACAGGCGGTAAGGTGCTGCATCGGTTAGACAAGTTTCGCAATCGGGATGACCTGCGAATTGCAGCTGATGACCTGCAAATGAGGCTGGATGCGATCACAAGCTACAGCTATACAGCTTGAATTTGCCGAGCGACAGATTGAATCACAGAGAGAGGAATTTCGTAGAAATACTGCTGGCGAAATTGCTCTTCCTGAACGGCTGAGAGAAATTGGGCGGTCACTTCGGTCATCTGCTGGTCTGAGGCGATCGCCCCCTCCAACACCCGCATAATCTGAAAACCCTGCTCTGAAGAATTCACCTCAAACCCCAAGACTTTCAGACATCTAAACCCAAGCTGAAGGCTGCGATCGCCAATCCCCAATTTCTCGTGAAGCTGCTTTCGGGTGGCGGTTTGTCCGGTGCGGCTGAGATACTTGGCAATTCCGACAAGCTGCTGCCAGATTTGGGAGGGCGAGTTTTGGTTGGGAGGGGGATAGGCGATCGCCAGCTTGCGGTTTTCCTGTAGCGCTCTACGAAACCAGGACTGCATTTCAGTCCAACTGCTGGGGCAGTGTGTCATTCGTAGCGGAGCATCTTCTGGTAGCTCTTGCCAACCTTCTCCCTGTCGCCAGTCTAAAATCCAGTTTGCCGGGGTGGCGGCGATTGGGGTGTCGGCAGTTTGAGGGCGAAGGGCAACCAGGCGAATTTCGTACTGCTTTTTGTAGGTGTTGTAGTCTAGTTCAGCGATCGCATCACACCGCCCCAGCGGAATTTCGTCCCGGTAATGCTCCCACCAGATTCCTGGAAAGCCCCGGTTAGTTGAATCATCACAAATCTCAAACTCAGTTTTGATGTAGCGAATTTTGCGCCCTTTCCAGTCCTTAATATTTTGGTTTCTGACGTTCTTGAACCAGCAGTTTTGCAGCAGCAGCCTGGGAATGGGATTGCCCATGCCGTAAGGCTCTAGCAGCTTGAGTTCTCGAAACAGGTCTTTGCCCAGTTCCGCAACCGTTACGGTCAGATCAGCCTGAATTACCGCAGCAATGGGTTCACTGCCAAACTGCTGCCGAAACTGGCGGTTAATCGCTTCAGTAAACAGCGGCAGGTTTTGAACGGGTAGGCTCAGCCCCGCTGCGTGGGGATGTCCACCAAAGCTGGTCAGCAGGTGCGACTGTTCTTTAACCAACTGGTACAGGTCAATCTGATTGACAGAGCGGGCTGATCCCCGTGCGATCGCCGCTTCCGATACACCTGCTTCTACAGTCGATTCAGTCGTCAAAAGAATTGTAGGGCGAGCGTAAGTTTGAGCAATTTGACCTGCTACCAGTCCCAGTATGCCAACTGGCCACTGGGGATCAGCCAGCACAATCACGCTAGTCGTAGACAGGTCAATCTGAGCTAAACGGGCAGTCACCTGCTGCATCACGTCTTTTTGCAGGGCTTTGCGGCGGGCGTTGGCTAGTTCCGTTTCTTCTGCCAGGTCGCGGCAGCGTTCTGCATCTTGACTGGTGAGCAGTTCAACCCCAAATCGGGCATCTCCATGAATGCGACTAATGGCGTTGATGCGAGGTCCAATGCCAAAGGAAATGTCGGTGGGGCGATCGCCACTGCGCTTACAGAGTTCTAACAGTCGAGCAATTCCAGGACGAGCCGGAGTCCCTTGAGTGTTCTTTTGAAGCTGCTCAATACCGCGTTGCGCCAGATAGCGACAGTCTCCCGTTAATTGAACTAGGTCGGCAATCAATCCGATCGCCACCAAATCTAATAGCCCTTCCAGTGGGCGATCGGGTGCCGGTAGCGTCTGATAAAGTGCTTCGATGAGCTTGTAGCCAACCGCTACACCAGAGAGGTGCGCCAGAGGATGCTCCGGCGGCAGATAGCGGGGGTTGATGATGGCTGTGACGGGAGGGCGATCGCTCGGCAAAGTATGGTGATCGGTGACGATTACATCGATTCCCAAACTTTTGGCGTGTTCGAGTTCGGGGAGGTTAGTGCTGCCCGTGTCACAGGTGACAATCAGGCGACAGTTTTGCGCTGCCAGAGCATCGACTCCGTGAATGGATAAGCCGTGAGATTCGGTGAGGCGATTAGGAATGAAGTAGGTAAGCTGTTTTTGCGGAAAGAATTGCCCCAAGCCGTCCCACAGTACGGCAGTAGCGGTAATGCCGTCTGCGTCAAAGTCTCCCCAGATGGCGATCGCCTCTCGCTGTTCGTGAGCCTGCCGCAGCCGTTCAACCGCCCGATGCATTTCCTGCCCAAACTCAAAGGGGCTAATCGGTTGATACAGGTCAGGGTTAACGAAGCCTGCCACTTGCTCAGGATCTCGAATGCCACGCTGCCAGAGCAATTGAGCCGCATAGCCCGACAAACCAGCCGCACACTGATTTACCGCTTGCACAAAGGCAGTCGGCAACTCAACAACGGGTTGGACTTGCCACTGAGATTCAGGCATGACTCGCCCCTTTCTTGCTCAAAACGGTTCTACGCTGGATTTTGTGTTGGGAGGGGCGATCGCCAAAAGGCTACCCACCAGAAACCCTAACCCTAATCCCGAAAGGTGCCCAACAAAGCTCACCTGCGGAGTCGCCAGGTCAAACACAATCTGTAGCCCAATGATAAACAAAACGGTTCGCAGACGTTTTGCCGCGATTCTGGCTTTTTCTCGATACCAGCCTTGCAGCAAAATTGCCCCAATCGCCCCCAGCAATCCCATAATTGCGCCCGATGCGCCAACGACAATTTGATCGGAGGAGCCTAGCCTAACTGCTATGAGCGAGACGACCAGCATGGAACCCACGCCGCTGAAAAAGTAAGCCACCAGGAATTTTTTGCTGCCTAGAGAAGCTTCTGCAATCGTGCCGAGAAAATATAGCCCGATCATATTCATTAGCAGATGGGCAACGCCGTAGTGCAGGAAAGTAGCGGTGAGCAAGCGCCACCATTCCCCCGCAAAGACGACCGCTGGCACCAATGCACCCAGTTGATAGAGCGTTTCTAGATCTTCACTGCCGCCCTGCCAAATTTCTACCGCGAAGACGGCTACGTTGACCGCAATCAGAGCATAGGTTACGTAGGCTTTGCTGCTAAGGAATGCTGTACCGCCATACCTCGATTCTTGCTGGACATCCGTTGCGAGACGTGCAAGAACTTGCTTTGAGATTTGGCTGAGTACCTGTTCAGGATCAGCCAGCGGATGGGAGAGTCGCCAGGCGATCGCATTTCTCAGAACTGCATCACTGCGACCGCTTAGTGCCAACAGGCGTTTTCTCGCTTCAGACTCGTTTCCTGCCGCTAGCTCAGCCGTCGCTAGCCAAAACTCACGGATGTTGGGTGGGTGCGTCGCCAGAGCCTCGTCAAACACCTGCTGCACCTGTTCCGGTTGTCCACCAAACGCCAGTGCAAACATTCTCACCAGATTTAGCGTGACGGGATCGGTGCGTCGGGGCGATCGCTGCTCAAACTGCTCCAATTCCTGAATTAACTGCTCCAGGTTTCCGGTTTCACCTAGAGCGCGTAAATAGTAGACAGCCAGGGTAGATTCGCTCAGCACTTTTTGCTGAAAGTGATGCTCAACCCAGGTCAGCAAATCATCCCAACGAGCGCTGACTCGATATAGCAGTGCTATGGCAGTTCGCCCCATCAGGGTTCTGGCAGAGCCATAGCGCTCGAAGATTTGGGCTGCTTCTTCAACCCTGCCCTGGTAGCCTAACTCCATTCCGCGCAGCAGTTGCGGATACTCAAACAAACCGTCGGTCGGGTGAAGCCAGCGCAACCCCATTGCTAGCCCACGAGCTTGACTATACCGTTCTTGAGACACTAGCCGGTTGACTTGAGCAAATCCCACAATCGGCAGCAGAATCAGTAGTACCCATAATCCGCCGCTGAGGAAACCAGCCCAAGCGGGCACAAAGTAATAAGCTACAGCCAGCACCAGCAGGATAATTGCTGCAACGATCACCCAGCCACGAGGCAGCCGCGAAGCCCGCAGCAGCAGCAGAATGCAGGAAAAGCTAACAAGCTGGAGGAGAATAACGTTGAGATCCATAAGGTTGAGAAGTGAGGCGATCGCTCTCACATCTGCGTTTCTAAATACTGCGTGACAACTTCGGTGAGAATGTCTTCTGGCGATCGCCCCTATTGCTGTGCCAGGGTCAATACTTTTTCAATTAGCGTGAGTTCAGGTTGCCAGTTGAGTGCAGTCACCATTGCCTTACCTGCTTGAAACACTCTTTGATTTTAGTATGGGGGAAGGCGATCGCCTCTTAAATCAGTTCAGTTTGAGAGCGCCCTACCAAAAGCGTAAGCTGCTCTAATACCGATTCACCTTAAGCTTGTACAGAATGAACCTCTATGGAAAGGGGCTTAAGCCCTCCTCTAAGGATTGAGTGAAATGTGAAACAAAATCCGTTGGCGCTAACGACCAAGACAAGCGGCGGTAAATAACTTATGCGTCATCACCCAGTTCTTGATATCGTCCGCTGCACCAGGGTCGTTGTGCTGCTGTCGCTGGCTGATTCGACAGGCCTTCATCGTTGCTGGCTGCCCCCAAGTTAACCGAATACAGTTGCTAGCTCGACTGTAAATATGCTGCCTTGATTCACTTGGCTTTCAACTTTAATACGAGCTTGATGCTGGATCGCGATCGCCTGAGCAATGGCTAACCCCAATCCCGTTCCGCCTGTTTTGCGAGAGCGATCGCTGTCAACACGGTAAAACCGATCAAAAATCTGAGCTTGTTGTGTGGCTGCAATTCCAATTCCAGTATCTTTTACGGTAATAATTGCTGTGCGATCGCGCTCTGTTAAACTGACCACGACCGTTCCTCCATTGGGGGTGTATTGAATCGCATTGGCAATTAAATTTGACACCAGACGATATAGCTGAGACTCGTTTCCCAACACATAAACTTCGTGATCGGGAATCTGACTGGAGAGGTGAATGTCAGCAGTAGTCGCCAGTTCTAAAAATTCTTCTGTGAGATCGGTGATGAGATCGTTCAAGCAACAGGTTTGAAAGGGTTTGGGCGATGAATCTTGCTCAAGACTGGTTAACAACAATAAGTCTGCAATCAAATGGCTCAACCTCCTCCCCTGCCGTTCGACGGTGTGGAGCATGGTTTGTATTTCCTGTGGATTAGATTGCGGGACTCGCAGGATAGCTTCCACGGTTGCCAAAAGGCTGGCAAGGGGCGATCGCAACTCATGCGCGGCATTCGCGGTAAATTGTTGCTGTTGCTGATAAGACTGATAGATGGGCTGCATGGCTAACCCTGCAAGCCACCAGCTAGAGAGCGCAACTAAAAGTAGGGTGATGGGAAACCCGATCGCCAAAATCCATTGAATTCGCTGAGTTTCTGCATCCAATGCGGTTAATGTCCGCCCAATTTGCAGATAGCCCCAGGAATTGTGGCTGTGCCCTTTAAGGTTATGCCCCCTGACATTATGCAAAACCGTAGTGAATTGGTGATACCGTACTCCATCCGGTGTGTGGATGGTTTGCCAGGACGTAGACGCGAGTGTGTCGGGCAGTGGAGCGGGTTGATTAGGTGAAAAAGCTAACAGATTGCCATTGTAATCAAACAAGCGAATGTAATAGACGGTGCGATCGCTCACTCCCGTTGTATGTCGCTGAATCAAGGTCGCGTTGACCGTGCAGGATTGCCCGACGAGGCAGAGATCCGGAAAGACTTGTTGTAGAACGACGGTTGGATCGCCTGTCGCCGGAAGCCTGGGTTCCAGGCTGTCATGCAGGGTTCCGGCGATCGACTCAATTTCTCGTTCCATCGCAACCCAGTTCGACTGAAGGATGGAACGGTAGACGGCATACGCTGAGAGACTGAGTATCCCTCCCATCGCCAGCGAGTACCACAGGGCTAACCGGATGCGGCTACGACGAAACAGTGGGTAGCTGTTCATGGTGACAGTTCGTGGAACGACGCTCAGTCAATGCTTTAAGCTGAAAATCGTTGTCAATCATTCAGTTAATCGGGTCAATGCGCTGAAGGATCAAAGCCAAAAGAATCACGGGAACTCCAGCGGCGATCGCCAGTAGCGCTTGAACCAGGGTTAGCGGAGCCGTATCAAACAGTTCGTTCATCACACTCCACTGGCTAAACAGAACCTGTAAAGCGGCTAACACCCCAATTCCAATTGCGGGAGCATAGCTAATCGGTTTGAGATTGCCTCGGAGGTTGTCAATCAGGGCGGGAACCAGGCGACAAATGCTCAGCAGGTAAAAAATTTCAGCAGAAACCAGGGTATTAATCGCAACGGTTCGCGCCACATCTAAATCCCCGGTAGTGGTCGAAATCCACTCGAACATCCCAAAAGTGACGATCGCATTCCAGATCGAAATCACCAAAATCCGCAGCCCTAAACGCCCGGAGAGCAGAGGTTCATTGGGATTGCGGGGTGCTTGCTGCATAGCACTCTGAGATTTTGGCTCAAAGGCAAGCGGCAGTGACAGAGCGATCGCACTCACCATATTCACCCACAGCACCTGCACGGGCACGATCGGCAGCACCGTACTCACCAGGGTTCCCATCAAAATCGTTAGGGATTCGCCGCCGCTAATCGGTAGGATAAATCCGATCGCTCGGCGAATGTTGCGATAAACCGTGCGTCCTTCCTCAACCGCTGCGGCAATGGATGCAAAGTTATTGTCCGTTAATACCATATCAGCCGCTTCCTTAGCGACTTCTGTGCCCATGCCCATCGCCACACCAATATCGGCTTGATTGAGGGCAGGTGCATCATTCACACCATCCCCCGTCATGGCGACAATATCCCCTCTAGATTGCAGTGCCTCTACTAGACGCAGTTTTTGCTCTGGAGCCACTCGCGCAAACACATCTGTCGTTTCGACCGCGTTGGCGAGTTCTTGGGGTTCCATATGAGCCAGGTCTCGCCCGGTAAAGGCAGATGCCGTTTGCCTTAACCCAATCATGCGGGCGATCGCCATTGCGGTGATCGGGTGATCCCCAGTGATCATCTTGACCTGAATACCCGCTCCCTGACAGGTTCCCACCGCTTTGATTGCTTCTGGTCGAGGTGGATCAATCATGCCCTGTAATCCCAGGAACGTTAGCCCTTGTTCCAGGTCATCGGCTTCAATGGTCTCTTGGTCAGGAGCGACTATTTTTTTGGCAAACGCCAGCACCCGTAAACCTTTGTGTGCCATCGCATCCGCATCTTGTCGAATTGATTCGGCATGGATTGGCAGAGGTTCAGCCTGTTCACTCAGCCAGGACTGGCAGCGATGCAGCATGGCTTCTACCGACCCTTTGACATAGACCACGCACGCTGCTTCGCAGATACCGCTAGGGTCGCTCTGCTGCTGGTGCAGGGTTGCCATGTATTGCAGCTTCGAGTCAAACGGCAAAACATCCAGCAGGGGAATCGTTTCTTCCAGAGCTTCTCGATCCAATCCGCCCTTATGGGCTGCTACCAACAATGCCCCCTCGGTCGGGTCGCCCACCACCTGCCACTCTCCTTCCTCTTCTTGCAGGTGAGAGTCATTGCACAATAGCCCTGCCAGCAAACATTCCTCTAAGGCTAGTGCTGTTGACCGGTCAACGGGTTGTCCATTCTGGTCAATTTCCCCTGTCAGGTCGTAGCCCGTACCGCTGACGGCATAGTGCAACCCTCCGGCATAGATCTCCTGCACCGTCATCTGGTTTTTGGTCAATGTTCCGGTTTTGTCGGAGCAAATTACCGTGGTGCTGCCCAGGGTTTCCACCGCAGGCAGTTTGCGGACGATCGCATGACGTTTTGCCATGCGCGATACCCCGATCGCCAGGGTAATCGTCACAATCGCTGGAAGTCCTTCGGGTACAGCACTCACTGCCAGGGCAACCGCACTCTTAAAGGTTTCTACCAGGGAATATTGAGGGCGGGCTGCGCCGATGGCAAACGCCAGCGCCGCCATCCCCAGAACAAAATAGAGCAAGGTGCGGCTAAATTTGTGAATCCGGCGGGCAAGGGGAGTCATCAGGGTGGTAGACGACTGCATCAGTTGCGCCACCCGTCCGGTTTCGGTTTGGGCACCGATCGCTACCACTAATCCACTGCCCTGCCCCGCCGTGACCAAACTGCCTGCGTATGCCATATTGGTGCGATCGGGCAGCGGCGTATCCTCCGCCAGGGGATCAGTTGTTTTCTCCACAGGGAGCGATTCCCCAGTTAAGGCGGATTCATCCAGTTGCAGGTCGAAGGCTTCTATCAAACGCACATCGGCTGGAACACGATCGCCCGCTGTCAGGAGCAGTAAATCGCCAGGAACCATTTCAGCAGACGTAATTCGCAATTTCTCATCATCCCGAACCACAGTGGCTTCTGTAGTGACTACTTCTGTTAGAGCCGCGATCGCGTTCTCGGCTCTGGCTTCTTGAATGTAGCCAATCAGGGAATTGCCAACCGCAACCGCAAAAATTACCCCCGCATCTACGACTTCCTTAAATAGCGCTGTCACCGCCGCAGCAACCAGCAGAATGTATTGCACAGGCTGGTTGAACTGTTGGAAAAATCGTCGCCAACTACTTTCCTTTTCCCGACTAACTAATTCGTTCGCCCCATAACGCTGCTGTCGTTTGGTCACCTCATCCAGCGTTAGTCCGAGTTCAACATGACTTCCGAGCAATTGGGCAACTTTGGATTCGGGAAGGGAGTGCCAGGGATGGTCTGATAAAATACGAAACTTCCTCCAAAAGGTCTGAGCGCTACAAGGCAAGCTGCCAGAACTGAACGGTTAGCCCTGACAGAATGATTGAACGTAATGCTCCTCAGTATAACGAACCCGGATTGAAAGATCTTCCATCAAAGCCCGATCTCAATCATAGGGACGGCGGAGCATAGCAATTTACTTACAGCGTAGTGTTGAAGCGGTAGCCCTGACCCGGAATCGTTTCGATCGGGCAGGTGCAGCTATAGCTGGCTAATTTACGACGCAGGAGCCGCATTTGGGCGGCAACGACATTACTAACGGGCTCTTCATTCAAATCCCAAAGTTGATGGCGAATTTTGCTGCCTGAAATGATCCGATCGGGATTTTGCATCAGGTAGGCTAACACCTGAAACTCCTTCAGAGTGAGGGGAATTTCCTGGGCAGACTGACCTGGCAGATTGACTTGAAGCAGGGTATTGGTATCGTCCAGGGTGAAGGTTCCTACGGTCAACTGCTGGGGCTTTAACTGGGGCGATCGTCGCTGTAACGCCCGCAATCGTGCCAGCAATTCCTCCATGACAAAGGGTTTCACCAGATAGTCGTCAGCCCCAGCATCCAGTCCGGCAATGCGATTTTCGGGTTGCCCCAGCGCTGTCAGCATCAGCACTGGGAGAGGATTTTGGCGCGATCGCAGTCGCTGACAGAGTTCAAGCCCTGAGAGTTCTGGCAACAGCCAGTCGAAGATGGACACAGTGTAGTCAGTCCACTGGGCTTCCAGGCAGTACCAGGCTTGAGATCCATCGGTAACCCAATCCACCACATACTTTTCGCTGATTAGAACCTGCTTGATCGCCTGTCCCAAATCTTCTTCATCTTCAACTAATAGGACTCGCATGGCACCAGAGCTACCCACCACGAAGCCGATTCTACCCTAGTCGCTGCCATTTTATCTGATTTTCATTTACCCTATGCCACTGATGCAGTGGTTGATGTCCAAGCCTATTTAGAAAAAACCTTTGAGTTGATAAGTCTCAGCTTATCTGGATTTACCACAGCAAAGATAGACTTCACCCTTTCATCTATGATTTCAAAGCTGAAAACACTTTGAGGTTTCTTATCCACAAAGTTGATGATTCCAGTTTGTCTATTGATTTTTTCAACTTGAGGAATAATTGTAGGCATCAGCTCACTACGCCGAATAGCCAACAAAAACTGAGCAACCTTTTTGCATCCGTGGAGCGGTTTCTGAGCCGCGATCGCATTGCCGCCTCCATCTGCCCAGAAGGTGATATCGTCCGCCATCAGCGCAATAAGCCCCTGTAAGTTCCCTTCATTCTAATAGCACAGAAATTGCTCGATCAACGGTGTATTGGTTCGAGAATCTAAGTTGATTGCCGGTCTCCGCAGTGCCAAATGGTGACGAGCGCGTTCGGCGATTTGAAAGCATTAAAAATGAGACGGTTAGAGACTCCACGAGTTCTGTGCCATCCTCGAAAACTGGCTTTGTAGTCAAAGGTTCTGGTATCCAGGTACGGAAATACTGTTCTCGTTTCACACGAGCCGATTGCAGATAATCAACACATAAGCGAGTCACTATCTGAGACAGGAATGCTTTGGGAGATTGCACTACTGTTTCGGTTCTTTGCCAGCGTATCCAGGCTTCTTGCAAAATTATCTTCTGCATCGCTAACGCTGCCAACCATCCGATAGGCAATGGCAAACAGCAGCGGACGAACGTGATTGAATGCTTCTAATTGGTTCATCGCATCCGCTACCAGCCCACCGCTAATTCCATGAGTTTTGCTTGTGCGCTCTCGATCTGTTGCTGGCGTTCATCAGGTATAAACTGGTTCGGCACAGCAACAGTAGTCACATCCTGAATGCCAATAAAACCTAGAACCGAGCGCACGTAGGTTTCACAGAAGTTGAGATGTCCGAGGGGGGTATTGGATACAAAGTTGCCTGCACTAGGGGTGATGACCAAAGCGCTTTTGCCGGTGACTAACCCTGTAAAACTGTGGTTCTTTGAATCAAATCCAAAGGTTCGATCAACCCGCACAATATTGTCCAGATATGCCTTGAAGGTATAGCGGTAGCCATATTGATTAGGACATTTTGGTGGCGCGGCTTCGCCGCGCCACCAAAATGTCCTTGTCCTAACCTAGCTGACTACAGCTATAGAAGGGACGCTGAAGTTATACATCGGAACCCTCAGCAACAGCCGATCAGCCCATAGCAATTCCTCAACCAGTTTTTCAGAGTCTTCTAAAGTGGCAATCATGGTCGGCGATCGCTCAGCCGGAGGCGTATAGTTGGCAACAGTCCATTGCTCTGTAGGATGAGCCGGTGGGTGGATACCGACATCTCGCTGTCTGTGCCGTGTTTGGGGATGAGCCTTTTGCCATGCTTGCACAAACGTGGTGCTAAGAGTGCGGGAAACCGATCTTGCTAGTCGAACACTCGATTGAACTTCCAGTAGATTCATTTAGCGTGATTCCGTTCAGACATCTACCCTCAAAGACGAACTACGGTATCAAAGCGTGACAATCTCAATGCTCGTGACAATCTCAATGCTGATGACCGTTGCTGTAGCTACTGAACTGTTGCAGAATCTGGTCAAATTGGGCTGAATCAACTTTGCAGTCAATGTCCTCGACTCTCTACTCTTCTGGATGAACCGGATAGGGTTGAACAGCCTGCTGGCAGCAAACCGCTAGAAATGTAGCAAAGTCGCGGAGTCGAGCAAATTGTGGCTGAGTCGAGAGGAAGGCTTCAGTTACTTTCATCGGCGGCAAATTTGTTCCATTTGCACAGTAAAGGATCGATTCCTCTCCATCCAAGCGCATCATGCAGTAGAAGGTTATTGACCCGGCTTGCAAAACTGCAATTGGCGACAAATTCAGCAAACACCGACCCAATTTGAGGTGTCGGTGCCCCCCAGGGCATATTCTAGAGGCAAGAACTTAGCTATAAAGCGGGGTTCACTTGATGTTTCAGTTAGAGAATTGCAGAACTGCAAGTGGATTTCGTTTTCTCGACCTGCTAGCTCTCCATGCCACCGACCTTTAAGCCGCAGCAATCGTTCAAGAAGATTCAACTCCCCGGCTGTGCTTGATAGCCCATTGGTGCCACTGATACAGGTCAAAGGCATCCTGAGGCGATATCCAGTTGAACACAGCCACTTGGGTTTCAATCTCGCTTACGGATAATCCAGGCTGCAAGCGATCGCAAATCCCTAGAGTCTTTTGTGCTAGCACGGAAAACAAGTCATTCAGCGCGGCGCGGGTTTCAGTCATGGCGACACTCTCGCATAAGCAAACTTATTTAGTAAAGATGGGTCAGCTTACTCATTTGTGACAGGATGCCGATGCCCCCAGGGGGGATATATAGTAGAAGCATATCAACATCTCATTGACTCTTCCCTTCGCTGCCAAATATTTGCAAACGCCTTAAAGACACCCATAACAACCATGATTTCCACACCACGTCTGTTTCAATGCCTGAGAAATCCCCTGTTTGCTCGTCTCTACTCCGCGCAGACCATCAACCTGGTTGGCGATGCCCTTACCTGGTTAGGGCTGGCACTCCTGGCTTTTGAACTGATGGGCGAAAACGCCGGGGTAATTTTGTCCACTGCCCTCACACTCAGGGTGACTGCCTATGTGGTGCTGTCGCCACTGGCGGGGGCGATCGCCGACCGGGTTGATCGCAAGCAAATTATGGTGGTGACTCACCTGGCTCGGATGGCAATCGTATGTCTGTTTCCCTTCGTCACCCAGCCCTGGCAAATTTATGCGATCGTGCTGGCGCTCAATGTGTTTTCCGCCTTTTTTACGCCCACCTATACCGCCACGATTCCTCTGGTGACGAGTCAAGCTGAGTATCCGCAAGCGATCGCCCTTTCCAGTGCCACCTATCAGCTTTTGGGCGTGCTTGGGCCTGGACTCGCCGGGAGCATTGCCGCTTTTGTGGGCACCCGACAGGTGTTTTTTCTCGATGGGCTGACTTTTTTGATGGCAGCTATTTTGGTGTTTACCCTGCCAGGACGATTGATCGTGGCTCAAAATCAGCAGGATGCCCGAACCGTTCGCCGCACAGTGCAAGATATTCGCACAGGCACAACCTGTTTGTTTCAAGATCCGCTGATTCGATACGCACTCTTGATGCAGCTAGTCGCGGCGATCGCGGGAGCGGCGATCCTGGTCAACACGGTGAGTTACGTTCAGGGGACTCTCCAACTGGGTAAGGTGGAATATGGTGCTGTGATGGCGGCGTTTGGGATTGGCGCAACGCTGGCTTCCGTAGGGCTAGGGAGCTTCGGGCTAACGCTGAACAAGACGGTGTTGACCCGTCTCGGTGCCATGCTGATTACCCTGGCACTCTTGCCTGCTCACTGGGCTAGGCTGGGCGGCTTATTACTCCTATGGCTAGTGGCTGGAGTGGGGCAAACCCTGGTGAATGTGCCGACCCAAACTCTCATTGCCGATCGGGTTGACGTAGACGTGCAGGGCAGGGTTTACGGTGCCCATTTTGCCTGGAGCCATTTTTGGTGGGCTTTTTCCTATCCCCTGGCTGGCTGGTTGGGGGGGCATTTCTCCGCATGGGCGTTTCTAGGCAGCGGACTGATTGGGGTAGCGCTATGGGGTGTCGCTCATTTTCTTTGGCAACCGGCACGTCACGCGGCTAGCAATGGCTTATGGCACGACCATGAACATCGCCACGACGAACTTCACCAGCACGCTCACCGAACCAATGGAGCGGCTACTGCTCCTCACCGTCATCTCCATTTTCATCTCTCTCTATCACCAGATCATCTCTGAGAACAAGAGATATAGCGCTCCTAAATGATTTGTGAAAGTGCCCGCCCGGAGGGCGGGCACTTTCACAAATCATCTTTTTCACAAATCAAATGGGATTGCTATATCTCCAAAACTGACACCCTTAGATAACTGCTCAGTTATGACGTTACTCCAAGACATAAGCAATGGGAGTGTTACGGGATGTTTGAACTGTTCTTCACTATTTCACCTGATTTTCATCTGCCCTTTGGCAGACTATGAAGGATTTTGCTCAGCCCACGTCATGGTGAGGAGGTATTATGAAGCCCACTCTATTGGTTAGCTGCATTCTTGCACTTGGTTTAGCGGTCAGTGCGCCCACTGTTGTTTTTGCCCACGTCGGGCATGGCGATGAATTTCAGGCAGAAGGGGGCATCAATCGGGTTCCGGTGAATGCTGAAACGGATTCAATGTTGGGGATTGAAGTGAACCCCATTGAGCCAGCCGTCGATAGCAGCGCTGCTGTCCTAATCCCAGTGACAGCACTGGTAGATGACAATGGACGACAACTTGTGTTTGTGCAGTATGAGAATTTTTATGAGCCAGTTCCCATTACTACTGGCGCAACCCAGGGCGAACTGATCGAAGTGACTCAAGGATTGTCGGTTGGGGAACAGCTTGTCACTCAAGGCGCTTTGTCTCTCTATGCCGAATCGCGTAAAACCCAAGCACCCACAACCGCAGATGCCACCCATGCTCAAGCGGATGCTGAAGGAATCCCGCATAGCCATGATGCGGCTGGCAATCTAGTTCAATCTAGTGAAACAGCTCCTGAATCAGGCGGTTTCCCCCTTGGCAAGATTGCGATCGGGGGTGGAGTGCTGCTGCTGCTGGTATCAGGTGCGCTCACCATTTTAGGTGGTGGTCGCAAAAAGAAGCGTACTTTTTCTAGCAGAAGAGGGTACTAATTGATGTTCAACGCTCTGCTGAATCAGACGCTCAAAAATTCGATCGCTCAGCGGTGGTTTATTGTTATCTGTGCGATTCTAGTGACCCTATGGGGGGTGGTCAGCGTTACTCAGATGCCGCTGGATGTGTTTCCTGAATTCGCGCCGCCCCAAGTCGATATCCACACTGAAGCGACTGGGCTAGCCCCAGAAGAAGTTGAGTCACAAATTACGGTGCCGATCGAAAGTGCGGTGAATGGCTTGCCAGGAGTGACGACGGTGCGATCGTCCTCTAAAGTGGGGCTGTCGATGATCCAGGTGGTCTTTGACCAGGATGCCGACATTTATCAAGCGCGGCAGGCGGTGACGGAACGGCTCCAGCAAGTCACCAGTCAGTTGCCGGAAGGGGTGCATCCCCCAGAAATTTCGCCGTTGGCATCGCCGTTGGGCACGATTTTACAGTATGCCTTCACGGTCAATGGTCAGGGACAAACCTCGCTGATGGATCTGCGCCGTTTGGTGGAAGTCACCCTCGGCAGCCAGATTTTGTCGGTGCCCGGTGTCACCGATGTCACCATCTACGGCGGCGATGAGCGGCAAGAACAGGTGCTGGTTGATCCGGAGCGGTTGCGATCGCTCAACGTGTCTCTGACGGAAGTCACCGATGCCGCCAGAGGCGCAAACTCAAACGCTCCGGGCGGCTTCTTGATTGGTGGCGGTCAAGAACTTTTGGTGCGCGGCATTGGGCAGGTACAATCTATTGAAGATTTGCAGCAGTCGGTGGTGAAGACCGAGAACGGCGCACCGATCCTGCTGCGAGACGTAGCTGAGGTGCAAACCGGGGCAGCACTCAAGCGCGGGGATGCCAGTTTTAATGGGCAGCCTGCCGTTGTGATGATGGTGAATAAGCAGCCTGATGTGGATACCCCTACGGTCACTAAAGCTGTAGAAGCGGTGATGCAATCCTTGCAGCCTACCTTCCCAGCAGATGTGCAGGTGGCACAAACCTTCCGGCAGTCAAACTTTATCGATACTGCCATTGGCAATGTTGGCAATTCTTTGCTGGAAGGCATTGTCATCGTGTCCGTTGTCATGCTGCTGTTTTTGATGAACTGGCGCACTGCTATAATTACCCTGACGGCGATACCCCTATCGCTGTTGATTGGTGTGCTGTTGATGAAAGCATTTGGGTTAGGGATTAACACCATGACTTTGGGGGGATTGGTCGTCGCCCTGGGTGCTTTCGTGGATGACTCGATCGTCTACATGGAAAATTGCTATCGCGGACTGCGAACAAATCAAGCACGAAGCAATCCTCAACACCCGTTTAAGGTCATCTTTGATGCATTTGTCGAAGTACGACTGGCGGTGATTTTTTCAACCGTGATCATCATTGTTGTGTTTGCCCCCATCTTTAGTTTGACTGGCGTAGAAGGACGGATTTTTGCGCCAATGGGATTGGCGTATTTGCTCTCGATCGGAGCGTCTTTGCTGGTTGCCATGACGTTAACCCCAGCCCTCTGCGCCATTTTGCTTGCTAATCAAAGGTTGCCTGAAGAAAACACGGTTGCGTCACGCTGGGTAGCACGCTTGTACCGTCCGCTGCTCAACCTATCGTTGCGATCGCCCCAAATCATTCTGGGTGTTGCCCTCGCTGCCTTAGTTGCCACTTGTGCGATCGTGCCATCCTTGGGGCGGGTATTCCTGCCAGAATTTCAAGAAAAATCGATGGTCAACTCAATGGTGTTGTTCCCCGGTGTTTCGTTGGATATGACCAACCGGGCAGGGGTCGCCTTTGCGAATTCGCTCAGAGACAATCCTCTGTATGAGTGGGTGCAGGTACGAGCGGGACGTACTCCGGGCGATGCTGATGGCGCAGGGGTCAACATGGCGCATGTGGATGTAGAACTGAGTGACGAAGCGCTCAAAGACCGGGAAGCGAGTGTGCAGCAGTTACGCGAGGCATTCCTCCAGTTGCCGGGTGTTGCCCCGAATATCGGTGGGTTTATCTCACACCGGATGGATGAAGTGCTGTCTGGGGTGAGAAGTGCGATCGCCGTGAAAATCTTTGGTCCTGATTTAGCGGAACTGCGGCGAATTGGGGAACAAGTGCGCGATGTGATTCAACCCATTGCCGGAGTGGTCGATTTGCAGCTTGAACCTCAGTTACCCATTCGGCAAGTGCAAATCCAGTACGATCGAGCAGCGGCGGCAACCTACGGACTGACGATGGCGCAGTTATCAGACGTTGTGGAAACTGCACTCAACGGTCGCGTCGTGTCACAGGTGGCAGAAAATCAGCAGTTAATTGATATCTCCGTTTCACTCACTGAAGCTGCCCGCAATAACTTGGATGCCATCCGCGCGATTCCCATTTCCACTCCGACAGGAGAAACTATTTCGCTGGGAGATGTGGCGATCGTGGATTATGGTATGGGAGCCAATGTGGTCAATCGGGAAGATGTTTCGCGATTAATTGTAGTTTCTGCCAACGTTGCAGAACGGGATCTCGGTAGTGTCGTCGGTGATATTCAGGCTCAAATTCGCCAAAATGTTCAATTGCCCAATGGCTACTTTATCCAGTACGGGGGACAGTTTGAGGCAGAGCAAAATGCAACCAGTAATTTGCTGGTGTATAGCATCCTGGCGGCGATCGCCATTGCAGTGTTAATGTTCTTCTCCGTGAGTTCCCTACCTGCCACGATCGCCATCATGATTAACTTACCGCTGGCACTGGTGGGTGGGATTATTTCGATTATCATAACGGGTGGTGTGATGTCGATCGCTTCTTTGATTGGCTTCATCACTTTGTTTGGGGTTGCTGTGCGAAATGGGTTGTTGCTGGTAGACAACTACAACAACAAGTTTGCTCAAGGAATGCACCTCAAAGATGTTATTGTCAAAGGGTCTTTAGAACGAATTGATGCCATCCTTATGACTGCTCTCACCTCAGCATTAGGAACATTACCCCTTGTGCTTTCGAGCGGAGCCGGAAATGAAATTTTGCAACCGCTGGCGATCGTGGTGTTAGGTGGGTTGTTCACCTCCACCGCGTTGACCTTGTTGGTGATTCCTGCTATCTACGCCAAGTTTGGCAAGTGGTTGATACCCAAGCAAAAAGCCGATGCAGTAGATATGAGCTTTCCGGTGAATGAAACCCCCCAACCCACCGTAGGCTCAAAGCTGTAGTTTTTTTGAAGATGAATCAGGGGCGCGATTTGCTGAAGGTTAGAGGCGATCGCGCCCCTTTCGTCTCCAGACGAATTTCAATCTGCTGCTTCAGTTGCGGAGATTTTGTTGTCATTTAGGGGGTGACGCAAGATGAGATATGAACTATCACTTTCTGTAAACATCTTTCCGGTGTTTGCATTGGAGTAAGGAAATGATCAGCGCTTTATCGTCGATTTCATAACGAACGCGATAATCACCGATACGAATACGATACTCATTATCAGAACCTTTCATCTTGATCACTCCATCAGGGCATGGGTCTTCCGCGAGTTGTTGGATTTTATCCGCAGTGCATCCCACTTTTACAACGGGCATAAATACCTAAATTCGTTTTTTCCCGACAGAGCTACACTTTGAGCAGGTCACCCACAGAGTAACAGACGTATGGACGCTGACAAAAAAGCTCAAATCCAAGCCCACTGATATGAAAACTCTATATTACACAGCGTCGAGTCTTGATGGCTTCATCGCCGACCAGAGCAATTCTCTTGATTGGCTTTTCCAATTTAGTAGCGAACCAGAAGGAGAGTTTTTACATTTCTTGAAAGAAGTTGGCGCGATCGCAATGGGTTCGACAACTTATGAGTGGATCATCAATAACCATATTAAAGGTAATGATTCTCAACCGCAAAAGTGGATGTATGAACAGCCCACTTGGGTGTTTACGTCTCGAAGTTTGCCCATTATCGAAAACGCTGATGTAAGATTTGTCAGTGGCGATGTGCGTCCAGTTCATGAGCAAATGAGCGAAGTCGCTAACGGCAAGAATATCTGGATAGTTGGCGGTGGTGATTTAGCTGGGCAATTTCACGATTGTGCGCTGCTCGATGAAATTATTGTCTCTATTGCATCTGTAACTTTAGGTAGCGGAGCACCCCTTCTACCGCGTGTTATCACCAACCCTCCTCTAAAATTGTTATCGGCCACAACTTATGGAAGTTCGTTTGCTGAACTACGCTACGAAATTTGCAGGTAAAAAGCGTCAACAGCAAGCTAGCAAGGCGCTATAAAAGGTGCTAGATCTAGCAGGCATATGGCATGATTGATAGCCGAGGCATTGAGTCAAAGATATGGCTACTTATCAAGATATTCGCCGCCAAGTGGAGAATCTTACCCCAAATGAGCAACTTCGTTTGCTAGAAGAGTTAGCTGTCATGGTGCATCGCCGTATACTTGTCAAGCCCAAGCGTAGCATTATGGAACTAGAAGGACTAGGAAAGGAAACCTGGAATGGGCTTGATGCTCAAGAGTCTGTTAACCAGGAACGTGCTTTATGGAATGGCTGATTCAACTACAAGGTCAAGTTGTGGGCTTGGATACCGCACCACTCATTTACTTCATTGAGCAAAATGAGACATATTTAGAGCTTGTTCGTGCTTTTTTCCGGGTGATGAGTCAAGGCGAGTTTCAAGTGATTACGTCTACGTTGACGCTGACGGAAATTTTAGTCTACCCACTACGCTCAGGCAATTTAGAACTTGCTGACCAGTATCGTGATATTGTTCTTGACCAAGAAAACCTGATTACAGTGCCAGTCTCCGTTGAAATTACTGAAGTTGCTGCCCAGTTACGAGCAACACAAAACTTGCGAACTCCAGACGCAATCAGATCGCAACTGCTATGCAGGGAGGTGCTACGTTTTTCTTAACTAATGATGCGCGTTTAGCTGCTATTCCAGATTTGGAAGTTTTGGTTTTGGATGCTCTTCAAACTTCACAGGGATAAAGCAGCGCCAGCCAGCTAACAACCCCAATGCAGCGGACGGTGGAGTCGCTAGTGCTAAGTTCGAGGTGATCTGCCACCGCTGATTTGAGTCGTTAGCTAGTGCATCCCACCTTTACAACGGGCATAAATACCTAAATTCGATATTTTCCGACGGAGCTACACTTTGAGCAGGTCACCCACAGAGTAACAGACGTAGACGCTGACAAAAAAGCTCAAATCCAAGCCCACGCGCAAGCCCTTGCCGCTTTATTGTACGAAGAAAGTGTAGACGGGGGCAAAGTGCGACTACGCACCCCGCTCGCAGACCCCCTGTCAATGGCGAGATTACAAAGCCGTTAATTTGCACGAACGCGGTGTGGGTGCTTTTTTTCAAGACAACCCGAGTTTGGCGAACTGGGTGAACGCCCAACCCCTATCCACCCCGCTCACTTGCTTGGGTGATGGTCATGATGGCATCTAGAACATCTATGCGGCGATTGGCACCCCCACTCCAACGACGTGAGATCTTAGACTGGTATCACTTGGTCGAGAATTTGGGCAAAGTAGGGGGTTCCCAGCAACGCTTAGATAACGGTTAAACAGTTTGGACAGCGAATCAAGTTATCGGGGGCGCAATGGGAAAAAGACAATGTTCCCCAAGTGCTCAAGCAAAGGTCTGCCTACCTCAATGGACAGTTCTCAAAATGAGTCTTGCAAGACTGGGATGCACTCCAAACTATCCTCTTCTAGAGCAGTCACGTAGCCTGCGATGGCTTCTTTGATGTTTGACAGAGCCTCTTCTCTCGTTCTTCCTTGGCTATTACATCCCTTTAAACTTGGGCACTCCACAACACAATAACCATCTTCATCCTCATATAGATCACCTGTCTTGTGTGCTGGCTCATAGGTGTAAACCATATAGTCTTTTCTTATTTTACCTTTGAGCGATCGGCTTATGCTGCCTCAAACCAAACAGCGATAGAATCATTGAAAAATTGAGCCAATAACCCCAATTAGTAAGGGAATGAGAGCTAGAGATGCGAGAAAAAACCACCCCCATCGCCGCATAAAGGGAATAGGATTTTGTGAGAGCGTTTTTTCCACTTCTGTTGCGTTGAGATTCCATCCTCGATGGCAGATATCACACAAGAGCAAGTAACGTTTCTCTATAATCCATGAAAAGACCCAATAAAGGTGAGCATATCGATACTGAAGCAGAATTCTGAACGGACGCTCCTTCTCACAAACTTCACAATGTCTGTGTTCAACAATGCCCAAATCTACACTGTCACCACCAGATCCCCAAATGATCCAACCAATCATTTTTTCAATCCTCCAAACTTGTCATAGTCTCCTCGACTGCGATCTCACAGATAACTTCAAGCGGTCTAACGACCCCAATCAGCGGCAGCAATCAACCTCAAATTCACCACAATTGCTTTCAACTGTCCGCTGCATTGGGATTGTTAGCCGGTGCTGTGTGCTGCCGTAGCCACTCCACAAATGCCTCGCGTCCTAGCTCACCTGATGCGATCGCTAAGACTACGAGTTCTTGTTCATCCACAGAAGCGTTGATTTCCAACTCATTCAGAACAAGAAAGGTTTCCGTTGCAGCATGACCTGTACGTTTGTTCCCATCTACAAATGGATGGTTCATAATGATTGAAAACCCTAATGCTGCTGCTTTCTCCAGCAAACTTGGGTACAGGTCTTCTCCACCAAAAGTCATTCGGGGTTGGGCGATCGCTGATTCTAACAAACCCATATCTCGGATACCCAATGCCCCACCAGTTTGTTCAAGAATTTTGTGATGTAGCTCTAATACCTCAATTAGCGCCAAATAGCGAATCATGCTAAACGCCGATATAGTTCAGCGTTTTTCGCTACTACATAATTGGCTGCATTAACAAAATCGCCTTTTTGTAGACTTAGCCAATCCTCTAGGCTTGCTTTCAAAAGCACTTCAGTCGCAATGCCATGTACTCTTGCTAGATTCTGTAGCTTTTGGAATTGGCTGTCTGAAAGATCAATTGTTATAGAAGCCACAGCGATCGCTCTCCTAGTGTTCCTTCGTCAAGTTTAACATTCACTCCTAACCGGTAATCTTGCTGCACCGTCCTAGCCAAAAAACGAAGCCAGCTAACGTTCCCGGTCAGCGGTTGCCCAGGTCTTTGCATCCCCCAAGCGACTTTGGTCAATCCGCTGCACTGGGGTTGTTAGCTGAGCAACGCCTCGGTCATCTCGCAATACCGTCTCACCG